>Ga0307509_10001121_pt1 | contig 45933 bp, 34 predicted proteins | sample 10_EM_MG_FD_202245 | JGI IMG/M metagenome (GOLD analysis project Ga0307509, IMG submission 202245) | Populus trichocarpa ectomycorrhiza microbial communities from riparian zone in the Pacific Northwest, United States - 10_EM | ecosystem: Host-associated > Plants > Roots > Unclassified | place... | reverse complement strand
GCGCCTTGATCCATCGATCGGCGAGCTTGGTCGCGAGCGTGCCGCCATCGGCCAGCGGAAGCGATCCGAGCTTTGCCGAGAGGCGCCGCCGCGCAGCGTCCTCGGCAAAGCGCCGTGAGGTGCCGAGCGCGACGGCGGGCGACGGTGCGTGGCGATCGGCGATGCCCGTTCCGCCCGCGGTGACCCGACCGGCCACCCAGTCCACGCGCCCCCCATCCACCTCCTCGCGATCGGCCGTCGCGAGCCTGGGTGCGGCAGACGCGATTGCAATCATCAGCAGTACCCGCCTGCGGCTCACATGAGCATGAATCATCGATAGCATATTACGATCAGAACTTCTTGGATTCCAGATTACGCTATCCGCAGGGGGACTAAACATTGTCGCATGGGTTGGTAGCCAAGAAGATCCGCGCGACGCGACGCGCGGTCGCCAGTCGTGAATGGTCCGCCGGCTTGCCGGCGCAGAGGGGGAGGGAAAGCCCCCTATGGATCGAGGCGGAACAGGGACCTTGACCACAGGCCACGGAGTCCCTGTGTAGATAATCATGTATTAGATCTGACAATTCAGCAACGGGCACCACGACGGACCACCGGGCCTCCTTCGACAGGTTTTCAGCGGCGAAAGAACTCGGTGACATAGAATGCCCGAGCATCCCCCGGATCGACGGCGATGCCCACCGCTCCGCGATCGACCTCACCGGCGAGCAGATTGGCCCGGTGTCCGGTGCTGTGCATGAAGGCGTCGTGGACCTCGCCCGGTCCCCACGCGTGGCCGACGTTCTCGTGGGTCTCTACGGCGGGAAACGGCGCGCCGGCGACGCGGTCGGCGTAGCTCGCGCCGCTGGGCGCCTCATGGCCCACATACGCGTACTGCGCCATGTCGGCCGCATGTGCGCGCGCAAACCGGTGACCCGCATCGTCCCAGGCGAGCCCCGCGACGCCATGTGCGGCCCGCTCGCGGTTGACCAGCGCCCACACCCTCATCTCGATCTCGATCGAGGTCGCCGCCGGCGGCCCGATGTCGATCGCCGGCGGTAGCTCGCCGACCGCGAGCTCGGGAGCACACGCATCGACGACGGTCGCGACCACGCGCGATCCCGCGCGGATCTCGATCGCCGCGGGCGCGGTGCAATCGAGCGCAAGCTCGAGCTCGCCGTCGGCCAGCCTCGCAGCGAGCCGGCGCGTCGCCGTCGGGGTCACCGCAAACACGACGACCTCGTCGCCGGTTTGCCATGGGAGCCGCAGCCGCGCGGCAGTGCCGCGACGCTCGATCATGAGCGGCAGGCTCGGCGGCGGAATCGCGACGATCGCGCCGACGCGACCGGCCGGGCCGCTGGAGATCGCAAACCCGAGCTCGGCGATCTCGGTCGCGGCGCGCAGCTCGACGAGCCCCGCCTCGAGCTGCGCCGCGATCTCGGGATCGCTGCCCCACCCCGTCAGTACGTGCGGCCAGATCCCGGAGCCGACGGCCGTCGCCATCACCGCCTGAAGCGCAGGCGCCGAGACGACATAGTCGGTGCTGGCGGTCCGTGCCGCCACGGCGGCGACCTCATCGAGCCGCGGCGATCGAGCGGACAACGCCAGGCGCTCCAGCGCGTCGTGGGCCGGCGCGGCGGCGACCGGCCGCAAAGCGGGCGCGACGGGCACGACGGGCACAGCGGCCGCGCTACACCCCAGGACCGACAACCAGATCGCAAACCGCATCACGCGAGGATGCCATCACCCCGCCGGTGGCGATCCGGCAATCGTCGTCTCCGACGCACCGGTGCAGTCCCGCAATGAAACTTCGCGCTTCTTCACACCGGGCACCAGGGTCGGTTTGGCAGGGTGTCCGCATGCCTAGACCCGAATCACTCAACCCCGAGAAGGCTCGCCGCGCCGCCAAGCGCGCCGATCGCCCCGGCGAGAACTGCAGCGCCGCCCCCGGGACCTACCGCGTGACCATCGATCGCAACAAGTGCGAGGGCAAGGCCGACTGCGTCGAGGTCTGCCCCCACGATGTGTTCGAGGTCCGCCGGATCGACGACGCCGACTACCAGCAGCTGTCGCTGCTCGGCAAGCTGAAGAGCCGCGCACATGGCCGCAAGACGGCGTACACGCCGCGGCTCGCCGCCTGCCAGGCGTGTGGGATGTGCGTGGTCGCGTGCCCCGAGCACGCGATCGGCCTCGTGCTCGCCCTCACCCGCCGGTGAGCGCTATTCCCACTCGATCGTGCCGGGCGGCTTGCTCGTGATGTCGTAGACCACGCGGTTGATGCCGCGGACCTCGTTGATCACGCGCGACGAGATCCGGCCGAGCAGGTCGTAGGGCAGCGGGACCCAGTCCGCGGTCATGCCGTCGCGCGAGTGCACCGCGCGCAGCGCCAGCGCCTCCTCGTAGGTCCGGGCGTCGCCCATCACCCCGACCGAGCGCACCGGCAGCAGCACACCGAACGACTGCCAGATCGACTCGTAGAGCCCGGCCGCCCGGATCTCCTCCTCGATGATCGCGTCGGCGGCGCGCAGCACGTCGAGCCGCGACTTGACGAGCGGGCCGAGGCAGCGCACCGCGAGGCCGGGCCCCGGGAACGGCTGGCGCCACACCATGTGTCGCGGCAGGCCGAGCTCGAGGCCGAGCTGGCGGACCTCGTCCTTGAACAGCTCGCGCAGCGGCTCCACCAGCTTGAGCTTCATGCGCTCCGGCAGCCCGCCGACGTTGTGGTGCGACTTGATGGTGTGCGACGGCCCCTTGAACGACACGCTCTCGATCACGTCGGGGTAGAGGGTGCCCTGCGCGAGGAACTCGGCGCCCTCGATCGTCTTGGACTCCTCGTCGAACACGGCGATGAACTCGTAGCCGATGATCTTGCGCTTCTTCTCGGGGTCGGTGACCTCGTGGAGCGCGGTCAGGAACCGCTGCTCGGCGTCGATCACGCGGAGGTCGACCTTGAAGTGATCGCGGAAGATCGTCGCGACGTAGTCGCGCTCGCCGCGGCGCAAGAGGCCGTTGTCGACGAAGATGCAGGTCAGCCGATCCCCGATCGCGCGGTGCAGCAGCGCCGCGGCGACGCTCGAGTCCACGCCGCCCGACAGCCCGCAGATCACCCGGCCATGAGCCCCGACCTGCGCCCGGATCCGCGCGATCGCCTCGTCGACGAACGACGCCATCGACCAGTCGCCCAAGACCTGGCAGATGCCGAACAACCAGTTGCCGAGCAGCTCCGCGCCGCGCGGCGTGTGGACGACCTCGGGGTGGAACTGCACGCAGTGGATGCGCTTGTCCGCGTTCGCGAACCCCGACATCGCGCAGTTGTCGGACTCGGCGGTGTGCGTGAACCCGGGTGGCAGCGCATCGACGCGATCGCCGTGCGACGCCCACACCGCGAGCTCCTCACCGAGCTGGACGGACTTGAACACGCCCTCGGCGCGCTTGACCCGGACGGTGGCGCGACCGTACTCGCGACGATCCGCGGGCTGCACGTCGCCGCCGAGCAGCTTCGCGGTGAGCTGGGCGCCGTAGCAGATCCCGAGCACCGGCACGCCGAGCTCGTAGAGCGCGGCCGTGATCGTCGGGGCGCCGGGGTCGTAGACCGACGACGGGCCGCCCGACAGCACGATGCCCGCCGGCTTGAGCGCGCGGAGCTGTCGCAGCTCCGGGTCGGTCGCGAGCGTGAACGGATGGATCTCGCAGTACACCGCCTGCTCGCGGATCCGGCGCGCGATGAGTTGGGTGTACTGCGAACCAAAATCGAGGACCAGGATCAGCTGATGGGCCATGTCACTCCACGCGGTAGTTGGGAGCTTCCTTCGTGATGATCACGTCGTGGACGTGGCTCTCACGCAGGCCCGCGGACGAGATCTTGACGAACTTCGCCTTCGCGTGCAGCTCCGAAATGGTGGCGCAGCCGAGGTACCCCATCGACGACCGGAGGCCGCCGATGAGCTGGTAGATCGACTCGCGCAGCGGGCCCTTGTACGGGACCCGGCCCTCGATGCCTTCGGGGACCAGCTTCTGGGGCGCCTCGATGTCGCTCTGGAAGTAGCGATCCTTCGAGCCGTCCTTCATCGCGCCGATCGAGCCCATCCCGCGATACGTCTTGTACGATCGGCCCTGGTACAGGATGATCTCGCCGGGCGCCTCGTCGGTGCCGGCGAACAGGCTGCCGATCATCACGGTGTCGGCGCCGGCCGCGAGCGCCTTGGCGACGTCGCCCGAGTACTTGATGCCGCCATCGGCGATGATCGCCACGCCGGAGCCTTTCGCGGCCGCGACCGCATCGCTGATCGCGGTGAGCTGCGGGACGCCGACGCCGGCGACGATCCGCGTGGTGCAGATCGATCCGGGGCCGACACCGACCTTGACGGCGTGGACGCCAGCGTCGATCAGCGCCCGGGTGGCGTCCGCGGTCGCGACGTTGCCGGCGACCAGCGGGACCTTGGGAAACCGCTTGCGGGTCTGGCGGACCGACTCGAGCACGCCGGCCGAGTGACCGTGGGCGGTGTCGATGCAGATGACGTCGCAGCCGACCGCGAGCAGCGCCTCGATGCGGGTCTCGCGATCACCGCCGATGCCGACCGCCGCCCCGACCCGCAGCCGGCCGAGGTCGTCGGTGGCCGCGGTGGGGTGGGCCTCGGCCTGCTCGATGTCGCGGATCGTGATGAGGCCCTTGAGCCGACCGCCGCCGTCGACCACCAGGAGCTTCTCGATCCGGTGCTTGTGCAGGAGGTCCTTGGCCTCGTCGATCTGCACGCCATCGCGGACGGTGACCGGGTTCTTGGTCATCACCTCGCCGACCTGGAGCGTGAGCCGCTTCTCGAACCGGACGTCGCGGTTGGTCAGGATGCCGACCGGGCGCTTGTCGGCGTCCACCACGGGCAGGCCGCTGATCCGGTAATGACGCATGAGCGCGAGCGCATCCTCGAGCGTGCGCGAGGGTGCGATCGTCACGGGATCGACCACGATCCCGGACTGCGCCTTCTTCACGCGGTTGACCTCGCGTGCCTGGTCCTCGATGGGCAGGTTCTTGTGGATGAAGCCGATGCCACCTTCGCGGGCCATCCGGATCGCGGTCGCCGATTCGGTGACCGTATCCATCGCGGACGCCACGAGGGGTATCCGCAACGGGATCGCGGGGGTGAGCCGCGTGGTCACGTCGACATCGCGTGGAATTACTTCGCTGTATCCGGGGACCAGCAAGACGTCGTCAAAGGTGAGTGCCTCTCTGAGGTCCTCAAACATGGCCGACCATACTCGCGGGGTATGATCGCGGCAAGACGCGGCGAGAGCGCAGCGGCCCGGTCGTGCCGATCTGGGCCGCGACGCGAGGCTCAACCTGATGTTTTGATACGAGATACGGCGTAATGCGACGCCGCTCGCAGTGCGGAGCACGGGCCGCGATCCCGGCGCCGGTCACGAGCGCCGCGATCCGCCGGGGCGCCCCACCGACGACCAAGCGCGCGAGGCGCGTGCGCCGAGGCGCGTCGAGCGAGGGTGCCGCAGATCCCGGGCTGGCTCGGTGATTGCTCTTTCCTTGGGCAAGAACGGAGAGGTTCATCATGAAAGCACTACGTCGCATTTTCGGAGCACTGCTCGTCGCCTGCACCATGGTCGCCGCGGTTCCCGCGATGACGGGGTGCTACGCATCGGAAGGCGCGTACGTCGTCGAGGACTCGCCGCCGCCGCCGCGCGAAGAGGTGGTGGTTTCGCGCCCGGGCTACGTCTGGATCCACGGCCGATGGACCCACCCGGGCCGTCACTGGGCGTGGCAGAGCGGGTACTACGAGCGCGAGCGCCCGCGCCAGGTCTACGTCGAGGGGCACTGGGAGCGCCGCGGTCACGGCCACGTCTGGGTCGAGGGTGGCTGGCGCGCGCGGGGCGGGGTCGTCGTGCGGTAACGTGCCGGCGATGACCACATCACGACGGGCACGGCGGGCCAACCGTCCGACGCGCGGGCAGTTCTGCGGAGCCGCTCCACGATGACCGAGGCTCACGCGTGATCGCGGTGTTCGGGGCGGGTGCGATTGGCTGCTGGGTCGGTGGCCGGTTGGTCGCGGGCGGCGCCCGGGTCACGCTGATCGGGCGCGAGCGGGTGATGGCCGACGTACGCGGCGGTCTGCGGCTGACGCAGCTCGATGGGCCGGAGGTGCAGGTGGCGATCGACGCCACCGTGGATCCGGCGGCTGCCGCGGCCGCGACCGTGGTGCTGGTCGCCGTCAAGTCGGCGCAGACCGCCCAGGCGGGTGCTCAGTTGGCCCGCGTGCTGCCAGCCGGAGCCACGGTGGTGAGCCTGCAGAACGGGGTCAGAAATCACGAGGTGCTGCGAAGTGCGCTGCCGCGGCAGCGTGTGCTGGCGGCGATGGTGCCGTTCAACGTCGCGCGGCGCGGCGCCGGCGCATATCACCGCGGCACCAGCGGACGGCTGATGATCGACGACGATCCGGCGGCAGCGCCGCTGCTGGACGCGTGTCGGGCAGCGGGGTTGGCGATCGAGCCGCGTCGCGACATGCCGGCGGTGCAGTGGGCAAAGCTCGTGCTGAATCTCAACAATGCGATCAATGCGCTGTCCGGGCAGCCGCTCGCGACGCAGCTCTCGCAGCGGGCATTTCGGCGCTGCGTCGCCGCGGCTCAGCAAGAGGCGCTCGACGCGCTGGAGGCGGCTCGGCGGACGGTCGCGCGGCTGACGGTGATCCCGCCTCGATGGATGCCGCGCCTGCTGACGCTGCCCGATGCCGTGTTCTCGCGGCTGGCGCGGCGGGTGGTCGCGGTAGATCCGCACGCGCGGTCGTCGATGTGGGACGATCTGGAGGCGGGGCGGCCGACCGAGGTCGACTACCTCCAGGGCGAGATCGTGGCGCTGGCCGAAACCGTGGGCCGCACGGCGCCGGTCAACCGCGCCCTGGTCGGGCTGATCCGCGCGGCGGAGGCCGGCGGGAAGCGCGACTACACTGCCGGTGAGCTGTGCGCAGCGGTGGGGCTCACTTCGTGAGCTTCACGAACAAGCGATCCTGGGCGAGCTTGCTGTAGACCTTGCGGGTGACGGAGGGGAAGCCGGGCTTGGTGAAGGTCACGTTCACGGTCGCGAACCCCGTTATCTGCACGACGGCCGGGGTCGTGCCGGCACGGCGGCCGTCGATCGAGAGCTCGGCGCCGGGCGGCGAGGACATGATGGTGACGGCGTGGATCGGCCGGGGCAAGCTGATGTCGAGCTGCTGCGGGTTGTCCACGGCGAGGATCACCCACTTCGTCACGCCCTGGTAGCGGGCATGGGCCACCTCGAGCTTGTGTGTGTCGCAGGTGCTTTCGATCGTGATCGGCGATGGCCCCATCGGGGTATCGTCGAGCTTGACGATCGAGCCGGTCGGGGTCGTCGCGACCGTGAACCGGCACGGACCGCTTCCCACCACCAAGATGGCGCTCGTGGGGGCCGCGGCTTCGTCGTTGCCGGCGAGCCCGGCATCCAGATCTCCGCTGACCACGGCGTCGGCCGCGTCGCCCCCATCACCGGCGTCGACTCGATCGGGGCCCGGTGCCGGCGCATCCGTGGTCTCGGTAGCCAACGCGCTGTGTGCAGGTCGCAAGATCGGCGCGTGAGACGCCCGGTCGTGGCGGGCCGCGACCGGCTCGGGAAGCGGGCCTCGGGCGAGCCGCGCGATCATGAACGCCACGAGGATCGCGGTGACCGCGGTGCCACCGATGAGCAGCCAGCGCCGCCAGTCAGGTGGCCGGTGCAGCGAAGCACTGAATCCCGGGAGCGCCACGAGCCACGCAGCCCGATGGTGCACCGTGGTCGTAGCGTCGACGGACGGCTGGGTCTCGTCTGCGTGCGAAGGGTGAAACGTGACCAAGTACGATGCGCTCGGCGGAGCCGACCAGGTGCGGGCCGCGGTGTGACGTGGCGAGTCTGCGACTGCCTGCGGTTCGTGCGACGGCGGCGCGTCGGGCGATGGCAGCGCGTCGGGCGATGGCGGCGCGTCGGGCGATGGCGGTGCGTCGGGCGATGGCGGCGCGTCGGGCGGTAGCGGCGCGTCGGACGGTTGCGGCACGTCGGACGGTTGCGGCACGTCGGACGATGCCAGCTCGTACTGTCCGTCCGCCGGCGGCTGATGCGGCGATTGCTGATACGGCGATTGCTGATACGGCAATTGCTGATACGGCGATTGCTGATGCGGCGATTGCGGATACGGCGATTGCGGATACGGCGATTGCGGATGCGGCGGCGGCTGATACGGCGATTGCGGATGCGGCGGCGGCTGATACGGCGATTGCGGATGCGGCGGCGGCTGATACGGCGATTGCTGATACGGCGGTTGCTGATACGGCGGTTGCTGATACGGCGGTTGCTGATACGGCGGTTGCTGATACGGCGGTTGCTGATACGGCACCGGCGCGTAGGCGGGTTGCGGCGGGACGGGCGGGTCCGCGGCCACGGCGAGCGCGCCGGTACCGCCGGGCGAGGACATGTCGCCCCAGCCGGCGTCGTCGATTCCCGGGTGGAACACGTTGACGGCTTCCTCGTACAGCGTGCAGTCGACGAACCCCTCGAGCGACTCGTCGCTGAGGTTGTGGAGTGGATTGGCAGGCAGCACGAGTGCCGAGCCCGGCGTCCGTAGATCGCCGACCAGGCCCACGGCGGGCGACGGCAACGCCAGCGGGGCGGCGAGCGCGGCGAGGCTCGGGATCGTGTCATGCGATCCGCGGGGTCCTGGCGCCGTGGGCCGATCGACGATGACGGCGGGATCGCGCGGGTCGTCGGGTGGCTCGTCGGCTCGGGGCGGATCGGCGACGATGCGGGGCTCGCTGCGAACGCGCGGCACGAGCTGGATCGGCTTGAGGTCGACGTCCACGAGCGGCGGGGGCGTGTTGACGTTCAACGCGACCTGGAATCGCGTGACCTCGATCGGTCTGGGCGAAGGCGGCGCGACATGCCGTGCAGGCGCTGGTTCGACGGCAGGCGGCGCGGACGGTGCGCCGCCCGTGGAGGGCAAAGCGATGCTGACCGGCGCGTCGGCGAGGGCCACCGAACGCAGCGACGGCTTCGGCGGCACGGTAGATATCCGCGGCGGGGTGGCACGTACCGATGGCAGACCTGAGCGCGGCGGCAGGACCGGCGGCAGCACCGGCGGCAGCACCGGCGGGAATGCTTGCGGGCTCGCCGAGGAGCGCAGCGGAAACGTTGGCGTCCGCGATGGCGCCGATGCCGTGCTCGATGGCGCCGATCGCGATGTACTCGATGACAGCGTGGGCGACGCGCCCTCCGGCGGCGCGGGCGGCGCCAGGACGCCGGCCAGCAGCGGCGGTGGGCCCGGAGCCGGGCTGGCTTCGGCGATCTCGGGGGGAGCCTTGGAGGCGGCCTTGAGCCGGTCGAACACGACCTGACTTTCGGCGGTGAGCCGCTTGATGCCGAGCCGGATGCCGGGCCGTTTGTAGCGGTTGGCTGGCGTCGGCCATGCGTCGAGCACGACGCAGAACCCGCGAAGCACCGGCTGCTTGTCAGCGAGCTGGATCGAGAACGCGGTCTCGAGCCCGATTGGCCGGCTCGTCATCGTCGCGACGAAGAACGTCTGATCATCGCCGCAGAACCGATGAAAGGTCGCGACGAACTGATCCACGCTCGTGCAGCGCGTCGCGACGCAGAGTGCCCTCGTCTTGGGTGTCGACGTGGTCATAGCGCAGGGCCAACATCCAGACTCAGCCCATCATGATTGTAGACGCCCTGCCGCGGGCGCGGCGGACCGAATCACGCCGCCACGAGACCCACCTGGCGGTGTGCCACATAGAGCTACCTCACACTGCCCACAACATCACAGCCGATGCGCCCACCACGCTACCGAGCAGCAGCAGGTCGAGGAATCGTCCATAGCTCTGGAGTCGCGCGCGCAGCGGCGCCGCGCTGGCGTGGTCGCGGATCGGCAACTCGGCGCGGCGGAGGTGGCGGACCAGGACATCGAATCGATCCCAGTCGCGCGCGGCGATGAACCACCACGAGCCCCGGCGCGCCTCGAGCGCGATGCCATCGCGGTAGATGTGCGCAACGGTGATCCGCGACGCCGGCTGATGGAAGCCGAACGCGGTCCAGCCCCAGCGCACGCCATCGCGGGTGACCGCCACGCGCGCGCGCCGCACCGCGAAGCCCAGGGCCGCGAACGCGGCGAACGCGATCGGCAGGACGACCTGCGCGCTGGCGCTGTAGCGACCGGGGTGCCGCGAGACCAGCGTCCAGGTGATCGCCCCAAGGACGATCACGACGACCAGGGCGAGCGAGGCGCCGCGACGTGCCCAGCGAGGCGCGTGAAACGTGCCGAGCGGCGTGCCAACCAGCCCGATCCCGGGCGGCAGGTCGAGCGCGCTCATCCCCCGAGCTGCTCCGGCTCCTCGACGGCCGCGGCCAGCCGCGAGACCAGCACCGCGCGCTCCGTGTCGTCGGTGATCCGCCGGCCGCCGCGGGTGACGTAGAACACGTCGGCGACCTTCTCGCCCTCGGTCGAGACCTTGGCGAGCGAGATGTCGAGGCCGAGATCGGCGAGCGTCTGCGTGATCGCGTACAGCACGCCGACCCGATCGCGCGTGAACACCTCGACGATCGTCGCGCGCGTGGAGTCGTCGTGGATCCGGATCTCGGTGCTGACGGCGGGCGTCACGCGCTTCGGCATGCCGGACTGCGGTCGGCGCTGCGCGATCAGGGCCGCCACCTTCGACGGATCCGGCGGACCACCGAGCAGATCGCGAAGATCGGCCCCGAGCTTGCGCCATCGCGGATCGTCGTCGGGGATCGCCGCGCCCTTCAGATCGCGGACGTAGAACACGTCGGTGACCAGCCGGCCGATCGGGAGGTCGACGTGGCCGAGCACCGCGCCGAGCACGTCGACGCGGCTCGCGGTCAGCCCGCCCGCGATGGTCGCGAGCACGCCGGGCGCATCTGGCACGACGATCGCGAGCTCGCTGTAACCCCGGGGCGGATAGCCGTGGACCTCGAATGCAATGCGCGGGATCTTGGTGCGCGCCAGATCGACGAGCTTGACGTGGCGCGCCGCCTGGTGCGCGGTCAGCTGGGTGAACAGCCGCGGGTCGATCCCTTCGAGGATCTCGAGCGCGCCTGGGATACCTTCGACGAGCTGGGCCACCTCGATCCGCACGTCGTCGATCCCGGACACCACCGAGCTGGCGCGCGCCGCGCGCACGGGGCCCGACGCCGCCGGCGCGACCGCGCTCGGCGCGGCGGCCTGCGGCCGCGGTTCATGCGGGCCGCGCGAGGACGGTGCGCTCGGGTCGCCGGGCGCTACATGACCGCCGACGCCGTTGGCAGGACCCGCGCCGCTCGGGCTCGGATGGCTCGGGCGGTCGCTGGGATCGAGCGACGCGGCGGCTCCGGCGGCCAGCTCCTTGAAATCGTCGCGCGTGCGCTGCATGAGGTCGCGCAGCAGGTCGGCCTTCCATCCGGTCAGGTTGTCGGGGGCCGTCATCGCGGCGTCGCATAGCGTGAGCAAGTAGAGCTGGACGAGGCGCTCGTCGCTGCCGACCCGCTCGGCGAACCGCGCGATCACCTCGGGATCCGACAGATCGCGGCGCTGCGAGAGGTGCGACATCGTCAGGTGCTGGCGGACGAGGAACTCGGTGAGCTCGGCTTCACCCTCGGTCATCCCGAGCCGGCGCGCGATCCCGCCCGCGACGATCGCGCCCTTCTCCGCGTGGCCCTTGCCCAGCGGCTTGCCGACGTCGTGCAGCAGGGTCCCGAGCAGCAGCGGCGCCGGGCGGCGGACGCCGCGCCACAGCTCGGTCGCGATCGGATGCTCGGCGGCGAGCTCGCCGCGCATCAGCCGCTTCTGCATCGCGAGCGCGTAGAGCTGGTGCTGGTCGACGGTGTAGACGTGATACAGGTCGTGCTGCACGCGGGCGACGCACGGCGCCCAGGCCGGCATCAGCGCCGACAGGATGCCGAGCTGGTTCATCGTCTCGAGCGCCGACGGCTGAGCGACGTCGAGCGGATCGGCGATCGCCGCCAGCAGGAGGCGCGCGGCGATCGCGTCGCGGGCGAGCGGCCCGGGATCCTTGGCGATCGTCTCGGCGGCGAGCTCGCGGGTGTGGCCGTACACCGCCAGCCGCTCGGCCACGGCGATCCGGAACAGCCGCACCATCTCGCTCGGCCGCTCGGCGAACAGCCGCGGGTCGCGGATCGCGAGCTCGCCGTTGAACGTGATGAACGAGGCGTCGATCTGCGCGATCCGGGGGCGCCGGCGCGCCGGTACCCGCGCGCTTTCGAGCAGCCGATCGGCGACCTGGACGACGCCGCGCGCGTGCAGGTAGTAGTCGCGCATCAGCGCCTCGACCGCGGGGGCGACCGCCGCGCGGACATCGCCGTCATGCGCGCGGGCGTCCGGATACAGGGCCGGGGCGATCGCCTCCTGGATCTCGAAGGTCAGCTGATCGAACCGGCGCTTCGCGGTGAGCTGGACCAGCGCGCGCGTGCGCAGCAGAAAATCTCGCGCGCCGAGCAGGACCTGGCCCTGCCGCCGGGTCAAGTGGCCCATCGTCACCAGGTTGGCGATCAGCGCCTCCGAGCCTTCGCCGGTGGTGGCTCCCGGCTCGGCGGCGCGCGGCGGGCTCCATCGGATCTGGGCGCACCACAGCGCCGTCGACAGGTCGCGCAGCGCGCCGATGCCCTGCTTGAGGCTCGGCTCGAGCAGATAGAGCGAGGCGCCGAACCGCGCGTGGCGGGCCCGCTTCTCGGTGGCGAGCGAGGTGATCAGCTGGTTTGGGTTGCCGCCGGGGGCCAGCGCGCCGAGCGTGGCGCGGATCAGGTCGCCGGTCAGCAGCCGATCGCCCGCGATATGGCGCGCGTCGAGCAACGCCGTGGCGGTCGCCAGGTCGTCCTTGGCGAGCCGGGCGACCGCGCGCGGCTCGCGGATCGCATGGCCGATCGCGAGCTTCTCGTCCCACAGCGGATACAGCAGGCGATCGCACACCCGCTTGGCGGTGGGCTCGTCGCGATCATGCAGCACGATGAAGTCGATGTCGGAGTACGGGGCGAGCTCGCGGCGCGCCCAGCCGCCGATCGCGACCAGGGCCAGCGGGCTGCGTCCGGACTCACTCGCCGCCGCCGCGACGAACCGCTGCGCGATCTCGCGATCGTAGAGCTCGGAGATCACCCGACATGCCGCGGCGCCCTGCCCCGGCTCGGTGAGCTGATCGCGCAGCCCCGACAGCGTCGCCGCAACGACCGCGCGCAGGCTGGGTGCAACGGTGAGCGGCTCGACCACGCACGCAGGGTAGCAAGTCGCGACCGCGTCGAATAGCGCGCCGTGCGGATCAGGGGTCGCCGAACGATAGCAACGAGAAGTCGATCCAGCCGTCCGAGACCCGCACGCCCTTGAGCCGCTTCGCGACCAGGCCATGCGCCGCGTCGGCCACGATGCCCGCGATCGGCCAGGTCTCGGCGAGCGCGGCCGCGAGCTCGGGCGCGAGCTTGGCGCGCTCGGCCGGGTCCCAGGCCGCGGCGAGCGCGTCCAGCGTGCGATCGATCCGCGGCGACGCATGCCCGACGAGCGCGGCGGGATCGGCGTCGACCATGCCGCTCCACACCAGCTCGGCGAGATCGTAGTTGACGTCGGTCAGGCGCTTGTCGAGCCAGACCTCGCTGCCGGTCTTGACGTCGATCACGACGCCGATCCGGCGCGCCGCCTCGATGAAGTAATCGCGCTCGAGCTTCACCGGAGGCCCCGAGGTGTCCTTGACCATCGGCTTGTCGCCACCGATCATCGTGAGCCGCAGCTGCTTGCCGCCGCGATCGCGGATCCCGTCCTTCGGGTCGCTGTCGGTCCAGCCCGCCGCGTCGAGTAGCTTGGCCGCACCGGCGGGATCGAAGTCCGGCACGGTCGGCTCGATGCCGCTGACCGGGCCGCCCGGCCAGATCGGCCACAGCGCCGGGCGCGCGAGCCCGTCGAACACGCGCTTGGCGATCGTGCGCCGATCGATCAGCAGCGCGAGCGCGTGGCGCACTCGCGGATCGTCGAGCGGCGCGCGCTGCGCGTTGAACGCGATGTAGCGCAACCGCGGCGGGGCGAGCTCGAGTGGGCGAAACCCGGCCACGATGCCAGGCGCGTTGGCCTGCTCCGGCCAGTGTGCCGGGATCAGCGCGGGGATGATATCGAGATCGCCGCGCTTGGCCTCCTTGAGCGCGACCGCGGCATCGGCCTCGTAGACAAACTCGAGATCGGCGATCGCCGGCTTGCCCGCCCAGTAGCGGTCGTAGCGGGTGAGATGGACGACACCGGCCTTGTTGGACGCAAGCTTCCACGGCCCGGTGCCGATCAGCGCACCGCCGCCGGACAGGCTGCCGTCGTAGATGTGCATCGGCAGGATCGGGATCTCGGCAAGCGCGCGCAGCACCCAGCCGCTCGGCCGCTTGAGCCGCAGCCGGATCTCGTGCGCCGTGATCAGCTCGATCGCCTCGACGTCGTCGAGCATCGGCCGCAGGTGGTGTACTGCCCTCCGAGGATCTCGGACCGCGTCGAGCGTGAACTGCACGTCGGAGGCGGTCAGCGGATGGCCATCGTGAAACGTCACGTTGGGCTCGAGCTCGATGCGGATCTCGAGCCCCGAGGGCATCACGCGCCAGGCCTGCGCGAGCCGCGGCGCGTAGCGCCCGGGGCCCTGGGTGTCCGGCGGCACGTAGCGCAGCAGCGGCTCGAAGATCGTGCCCAGCGTGATGCGCCGCGCCCACTGCGACGGAGACGCGATCGCCGTCAGCCGGCCCGGCTCGGCGTCGACATGGACGCGCAGCGTGTGCGCGCGGGCGGCGTGGACCTCTTGCTCGCCCGCGCTGTCGGTCGCCGCCGGCGCGGCGGGCTCGCGCGCCGCCTCGCCGGCAGGGTCCGGGGTGTGGCGCCACGGCTTGACACGTGCGGGAGAATCGCAGCCACCCACACCGCCCAGCACAAGCAGCCCCCCGAGCATCGCGAGCACCGCGACCGCAGCGTCGGCGCGCGCGGTCGGCACCCTAACTTGAGAGGCTGTGCCCACCATGTTATCAACGCCAGCATGTCGCACCATCACGGCCTGCGCACGGCGGTCCTGGGCACGCTCGCCATGCTCGGCGGTTCAGCGGGTCTGGTGGGTTGCGACAAGGACAAGCTCAAGGGGCCCGAGGCCGAGGTGCGCAAGAGCGACATCAAGGTCGCGTTGCCCGAGGTGCCGGCGTTCGACCTGCCGGCGTCGCCATCGGATGGCTCGCACACCGTGAAGGAGCTACGCGTCAAGGGCAAGAAGCTCCTCGAAAGTGAGGTCACCGTCAAGGGCGTGATCACCTGGGCGTACGACTGCCCCACGGCGATTCGCCAGCCCGGCATGGCCGACAAGGATCTCCAGAAGATGATCGAGGACGATCCGTCGAAGTGCGAGCGCCCGAAGTTCTACCTCGGCGATGCGGCCGACACGCCGGCGGAGAAGAGCCTGTGGGTCGTCGATGTGCCGCGCCCCTACTACAAGGTCGAGCTATCGCGGCTGCCCAAGGACGAGATCCGGAACCCGCCCCCCGATCGCTGCGACGCCAAGGCCGATCCGAAGAAGACGGTGTGTCCGCCGTACAAGGTGGGCGATCAGGTCGAGATCACCGGGACCTGGAAGCTGTCGTCGCCGCACAGCGAGCGCAACTCCGATGGGTTGCTCGTCTACAAGAGGATGAAGAACGTCACACAGTCGTGGGAGTCGCCCACGACCGAGGGCAAGCCCGGGGAGCCCAGCAAGCCGACGCCGCAAGATCTCGTCAACAAGCGCGGCAAGACCAGCGGCTAAGTTCGCGCCATTCGAACGGATAATCGTTGATAATCGCCGGCAATGGCCTCCAAGAAGAAGCCGGCGTCCGCCAAGGCCGGCGCCAAGCCTGCGGGTGCCAAGAAGCCCGCCCCTTCGCCCGTCGATCCGGACGGCGCCGACGATCCGGAGGACGCGGGCGAATCGAATGAGCCCGCCGAAGCCGGTGAGCCCGGCGAGCCCGAGGATCACGACGATCTCGAGACCGACGATCTCGATGGGCTCGACGGGGAATCGCCGCCCGCGCGACCGGTCGACGAAGCGCCGCCCCGGCCACCGCGCGTGAAGCATCCCGCCGTGGCGGCGCCCCGGAGCGACGGCAGCGGGCCGGCGCGCACGACGCAGGCGCTCGAGCACGGCACCGCCGCGTACGGCGCTCGGTTCGTCAAGCCGGGGTTCTCGACCACCAAGGCCGGCGATCTGGCGTTCGCGCTCGGGTTCCCCCACCTCGAGTACATCGTCGACGATCACCCCGATGACGCGCGCGCCGAGATGATCGCGTACGAGCGCCGTAGCTACCGGCTCGGCTGGCCGCGCAACGTCGCGATCCGGTGGTGCCGGATCACCGCCAGCAAGGGATTCAAGCGGACGCCGCAGGGCGCCACCGAGCTCGACTCCGCCGGCAAGAAGGCGATCAAGAATGGCTCGCCGCTGTCGGACGACGAGATCGCGCTCGCGCTCAAGGGGATCTTCTCGGAGACCACGTCGTACGAAGATCTCCGCGAGCTGGTGCGGCTGTTCGAGGCCTTCGTCGGTCCGGAGCTGGTCGCGACGTCGATCGTCGACGCGCTCGAAAAGTCGAGCAACAACGTCTGGAACCACCAGGATCTCGACCGCGCGTCGGTCATGCACCACCTCGGCTTCCTGCTGCTGCGGTTGCCCGCGGGGCTCGCCGACAAGCTGCGCAGCCGGCTCGCCGCGATCTTCGACCGTCGGGTCAAGGCGCTGCCGAACAAGGAGCTCGGTCCGCGCAAGGGCGAGCGCGGCTCGCTGCTGCGCGCCCTCGACGTCGTCCTCAACGGCCGGGTCGGCGCCGAGCGCAGCGGCGAACGCAGCGAGGATGCGATCGAGCCTGGCGATCTGGTGCACATCGCCAACGACGACAAGTTCGTCCGCGAGGCGGCGTCCCGCGTGGTCTCGCCCGACGCGCGGCTGGTGTTCCTCGGCGGCGAGCCGGTGATCGATCACGCGCTCGACGTGTTCGCGCGGTTCCGCGGCCTGCACCACCTGCTGATCGATGGCTTCGCCGAGGTCGCGTCGCCCAAGGCAGTCGAGCTCCTGCAGCGGATCGCCAAGGGCAAGGAAGCCGCGGATCGCGCCAAGGCCGCGCTCGCCGCCCGCGGGGTTGCTTGATAAGGGACGTTCCCGTCCCCTCTGACCCGGCACAGCCGGGTCACTCACCCCACCGCGCGAGTTCCTAGCTATCGACCCGCGCAACCCACGAATCGCGCGACGTACGCGACTAGCGAATCGCGCGCAGCACGACGTCGAGTGCGCCGTAGCTCGCGGGCCGCGCGTCGGGGCGGCTCGCCGTCATCGCGACGATCAGATCATCGAGCATCGCCGGAATCGACGCCTCGAGCCGGCTCGGCGGGGTGACCACGTAGGCGTGCGGCCGCTCGGCGCGCTGCGCGAGCTCGTGATCCGACCACGGCAATCGGCCGGTGAGCGCGTGATATGCGGTGATGCCGAGCGAATAGATATCGCTTCGAAAGTCGACGCGCTGGGGGTCACTGGCCTGTTCGGGAGCCATGTACGCCGCGGTTCCGACCACGCCCCGGATCCCGGACGCGCCGGTCACCTCCGCGGAGCTCGAGCGTGCGAGCCCGAAGTCGGCGAGCTTGGTCACCCCTGCCCGGGTGAGCAGGATATTGGACGGCTTGACGTCGCGGTGGATCAGCTGCTCGGCGAGCCCGGCCGCGAGCGCCGCCCCGATGTGGCGGAGGATCCGGACGACGACCTTGTGGGGCAGCGCGCCCTTGCGCTTGATCAGCACCGAGAGATCCGGCCCGTCGACGTGCTCCATGACGATGTAGGTGTGCTCGTTGCTGGTCGCGACGTCGTGGACCCGGACCACGTTGGGGTGGTCGATCCGCGCGGCGAACCTGGCCTCCTCGGTGAGCAGCCGCGGCAGCGATGGACGCGAGCGGACCACGCTGGGCCGCATCAGCTTGATCGCGACGACGTTGTCGAGCACCACGTGGCGCGCGCGATACACCGCGCCGAACCCGCCGATCCCGATCGCGCGCTCGAGCCGGTACTTGCCGAGCACGCAGCCCAGCAGCGGGAGCTCGGGCTCGCCGATGTGGGCCGGCGCGACCACCGCGCCCGGCATGCGCCGCGTCGCGCGCCGCGCGAAGATCTCGGGGGGGAGGTCCGGCGAGATCTTCAGGGACGCGAAGATCGCGCTGAGGTCGAGGTCGCGAAGCCGATCGGGCATCGTCAGGCTTCGAGGATGGCGCCCCGGCCATCGCTGCCGAGCTTCGCGAGCGCCGCGAGCTCGTGATCGGACAGCACGCGCGCCAGGTCGATGACGACGCCGGACACGTAGCCGGCCAGCTCGGGGATGGAGTCGACCGAGAACCCCGCGACGACCGCATCGACGCGACCGACGGCGCCGAGGAAGATCCCGCGCGGGATCGCTCGGCAGACCGGCAGCGGCTGGACCATGAAGCAGCGCCCGATCCGGAAGCCGACGCGGCGGCCGACCCCGGGCAGATCGACGATCGCCCACGCGTTCGAGCACGGCCCGATCCCGAGCAGCTCGCCGAGATCCCAGCCCGGGACGAGCTGGCCCTCGAGGTCGAGCCCCAGCATGTCGTACCGGATCTCTCGCGCGGTGGTGTCCTCGGCGCGCCGGATCTCGTAGATCGACATCGCGTCGATCGCGATCACCAGGTCGCCGCACAGCGCGAGCAGCGCGAGGCCACCACTCAGGGGATGATCGGGGAGCGCCGTCATGACACCGGCCCGTTCTGCTTGGCCCACCGGCTGAGCACGGCGTCCAGGATCTCGGGAGAGAACGGCTTGGTCAGGTATTCGCGCGCGCCCAGCTCCAGCGCCTGATCGATATGCTTCTGGCCGGAGCGACTCGAGATCACGATCACCGGGGTCGTGCGGTAGGTCGGCAGATACTGCATCTCGCGGATCAGGTCGTAGCCGTGGAGCCGCGGCATCTCGAGATCGGTGAACACCAGCGAGAACGCCATCGTGCGCAGCTTGTCGAGTGCGTCCTGGCCATCGATCGCGGTCACCACGTCGACGCCGAGCGCGCGCAGCATGCGCTCGGCCACCTTGCGCACCGACAGCGAATCGTCGACGAACAGGATCCGACGGCGGCCCGCCGGCAGCGGGGTCAGCTCGGCGATCGGCGGAGCCTCGACCGGCGCGGCCTCGACCGGCGCGGCCAAGCGGCGCGCCTCGATCGCCGGCTGCGTCGGCTCCTCGGGAGGTTTCGGACGTTCGGCGCGCGCCCCGGTGGTCTCGGCCAAGAGCACGCCCGGGACATCGAGGATCAGCACGAGCTCGCCGTCGCCGCGCTGGGTCGACCCCGAGAACAGCGGATGGCCGTCGAGCAGCGCGCCCAGGCTCTTCACGACGATCTCTTCCTGCCCCAGCACCTCGTCGGCCAGGATCGCGATGCGCTCCGCGCCAACGACGCAGACGACCAGCACGCCGTGCGCGGGGCCGGCCGGGCCGGCCGGGCCGGAGAGCGGCGCCGCGCCGCCGAACAGCCGCGACGTGTTGTGCACCGGCATGAGATTCCCGGAGATCTGGACGCGCATACGACCAAACGTATCGACCGCCTCGACGCCTTCGCGCGCGAGAATCGTCTCGGCGAACGCGATCGGGATCGCGAGCGTGACGCCCGCCGTCCGGATCACCACGGCCTGTGTGATCGACATCGACAGCGGCAGCGTGATCCGGAACGTCGTACCGGCGCCGCGATGAGTCTCGATCTCGATCGCACCGCTCAGCCGCTCGACCGCGCGACGGACCACGTTGCCGCCCACGCCGCGGCCCGCGACGTCCCCCGCCTCGTCGGTGGTGCTGAGGCCATGGACGAACACCAGATCGAGGACGCGCGGCGAGGTCTCGGGGATCGCCGGATCGATCAGGCCCTTGTCGACCCCGGCTGCCTTGAGCCGGGCGAGATCGATGCCCTGGCCATCGTCGGTGATCTCGAGCACGACCTGGCCGTGGGCGTGGCGGGCCGACAGCGACAGCACGCCGGCGCGCGGCTTGCCAAGCTCGGTGCGGCGCGCCGGGGCCTCGATCCCGTGGAACACGGCGTTTCTCACGAGATGAAGCAGCGGGCCGAACAGGGCATCCGAGATCGACTTGTCGATCGCCACGTGGTCGCCGTGGGTGACGATCTCGATGTCGCGGCCCAGGCGCTGCGCCGCGTCGCGGATCGGCAACTGCAGCCGCGTGAACAAGGTGTCGACCGTCAGCATCCGCGCCTGGGTGATCTCGGTCTGCAGCCCGCCGACGATCGTGCTCAGCGCCTCGGCGTCCTCGGCAAGCCGCTGCATCTCGGCGGTGATCTCGCGACGCATCTCGTTGATGTCGCTCGACGCCTCGTCGAGCTGGCGCGACAGCACGTGGATCTCCTCGTAGTGATCGAGCTCCAGCGTCCCGAACCCCGCGCCGCCAGCCGAGCCGCTGATCCGGCGGGCGCGGTGGCCGGCCCTTCCGCGGCCGTCGAGATCGGCGAACTCCGTCGAGGTCGCGAAGTCGTCGACCAGCCGGATCACCGCGCCATGGCGATCCTGGTCCTCGCCCTGGAGGTGCTGCATGCGCGACAGCCGGGTCAGGATGCGCGAGCGCGCGACGACGAGCTCACCGACCAGATCGAGCAGGCCATCGAGCCGGTCCGCCGCGACCCGGACGAACCGCCGCCCGAGGCCCGCCGGCTCGCCACCGATCGCGGGATCCTCGTCGGCGATCGGCGCCTGCGCGCTCGCGATCGCGGTGCCGGCTTGCCGCGACGCGTGGTGCCGCGACGCGCGCGACGGAGGCGCGTGGGCCTCGCGATCACCATCGGTGCTGGGATCCCCAACCGGCGTCGCCCACACAGGGTCGTTGGCGGCGATCCACGACGCGCCCGACATCGCGCCGCGATCGCCGGCCGCCGCGAGCCGCGCAGTCGTGCGAGCGAGATCGACCTCGAGCACGCCGTGCGCGACCACGCCCGCGAGGCCGGCGCGGATCGCCGCGTGCTCATCCGCCAGCGCCGCCACCACGGCGCGCAGCGCCGGGAGCTCCGGGGCGGCGACGATCCGCTCGATGAACGACTCCATCGCATGGAGCTGCTGCGCGATCGGGGTGAGCCCGACCGCACTCGAGGCGCCCTTGAGCGTGTGGTACACGCGAAACATCGCGGACAGCTCGGCGGTCGGCCGGGCGCTCTGCTCGAGCCGCGCCAGCGTGTGCTCGAGATCCGCCAACAGCTCGCTCGACTCCTCGAGATAGGCTTCCCATTCCTCCGGCGACGGCGGCGCGAACTGGAACCGGATCACGGCGGCGGCCGGTGCGTCCGCGGAGGCTGGCGCCACCAGCTGGGCGAGCTGGTTCACCAGCTGGGCGAGCCCCCCCGGATCGACGCGCTCGATCGGCTCGCACAGCGCCTGGCCCCGCGTCGCGAGCTCTGCGATCTGCGGCTCACCGACGATCAGGGCCGAGCCCTTCAGGCGATGCAGCAGCCGCTCGGCGCGCGCCGCCGCGGCCTCGCGTGCCGGCCCTGCCGTGGCCTCGACCTGCGCCACGAGCGCCCGCAGCTCGTCGACCGCGTGCACCGCCTCCTCCACGAAGATCTGGTGGGGCTCGTCGTCGGGCGCACCGCTGGCCGCCACCGAGGTCGCCGCCGGCGTCCGCGGCGCAGGCCGCTCCCCGAGCGCCTGCTCGGCGAGATCATCGATACCGCGCCCCAGCGCGTCGACCGCGCCCACGGTGAAGCCCTGCCGCCGCACGGTCTCGAGCCAGGCGTGCAGCTCGCCGGTCCGGCTCGCGATCGCGGCGCGCCCGACCATCGCCGCGGAGCCGCGCAGCAGGTGCAGCAGGCGCAGGCACTGCGCCGCGGCATCGTCGTCGTCGGGTTGCTGCGCGAGCCGCGCGTGGTGGCCTTGTAGGTTGTGGAGCGTCTCACGGGCTTCGTCGGCAAACGCCTGGCCCAGCTCGTCATCGCCGCCGGGCTCGCCACCGAGGCCACCGCCGAGCCCGCTCGGGTTTGCGCCGGGCACCGGGCTGCTGGTGTGCAGCGCACTGCCGAGCGCCGGCTCGTCCCACCCGAGATCGGCCGTCGAATCCTGCGCGACGACCGGATGGTCCGTGCGGTCCAGGCGCGCATGCAGCGCGGCGGACCGGCTGCGGGCATCCGCGCTGCGGCCGGCGAGCTCGTGCTCGACGATGGTGCGCAGCTCGGTCGCGCCATGGAGGCACACCCCGGCGATCCGCTGGAGCCGCGTCGCGTGCAGCGTCATGATCCGGATCGACTCGACCGCCGACGCCGCGAGGTGCTCGAGCCGCCGCGCCGTGCCGGTCATCGAGTCGAGGCCGATCAGCGACGACGATCCCACGATGCCGTGCAAGCCGACGACCATCGACTCGACGGGCGCCCGCCGGGTGCGTTCGGCCGCGATCGCGAGCGTGGCCGCCGACACGACGATGTTCGCGCTGGTCTCGACCTCGGCGAGGAACCGCGTGACGTCGCTCGTGTACGACTCGCGTACGTCGTCGAGGCCGAACGCCGCCATCGCTAGTGCACTCCGTTGCCGATGCGGAACTTGCTGATCGACTGGCGCAGCTGATCCGAGAGCCGCACCAGGTTGGTCACCGTGACCACCGTGCTCGCCGCGCCCTTCTCGGTATCCGCGGCGATCGCCGACACCGACTCCATCGAGCGCTCGACGCGCAGGGCCTGCTCGACTTGCAGCTTCGCGCTGGTCGTGATGTTGGCGACCAGGCCCGCGGACTGATCGGACGCCGTCCGGATCTTGCGCAGCGACTCGCCGGCCGCGCCGACCGTCTTCGACTCGTCCTCGACGACCTGGGTCTGTTGCTCGATCGCGCGGATCGTCTCGTTGGTCTCCGCGGTGATCGCCTTGACGAGCTTCTCGATGTCCTTGGTCGCGTTGCTCGCCCGCTCGGCGAGCTTGCGGACCTCCTCGGCGACGACCCGAAATCCGCGGCCGTGCTCGCCGGCTCGCGCGGCCTCGATCGCGGCGTTGAGCGCGAGCATGTTGGTCTGCTCCGAGATCCGCGAGATCGTGCCGACGATCGACGTGATCTCCATCGATCGATCGCCCAGGTTCTTCATCTTCTTGGCGCCGGACTGCACGTTGGCGCGCAGCGAGTCCATGCCCTGGATGACATCCTCGACCGCCCGCTCGCCCTGCTGCGCGGTCAGCGCCGTGTGCTGGGTCGCGCTCGACGCGCCCTCGGCGTTGGTGCTGACCGCCGTGATCTGCTTGGCGACGTCGGCGACCAGCTGGCGCGCGGTCCCGACCTCGCGCGTCTGGTTGGTTGCGCCGGTCGCCATCCGCTTGGCGACATCGGAGATCGACCGCACCGCGGTGTCGCTCTCGCCGACCTGCTTGGAGACCTCGCTGATCAGCCCCTCGAGCGACTCGAGCAGCAGGTTGAATGCGTCGGCGACGTTGCCGAGCGCACCCGAGGTCGTCACCGCGCGAACCGTCAGGTTGCCATCGGAGGCATCGGACACGACCCGCAGCAGATCGACGATGTTCTGCTGGATCTGCGCGTTCTCGTTCTCGACCCGGCGCTGCAGGCCGCGCGCTTCGATCAGCGCCTGGTTGATCTGGTTGAAGTCGGCGACGATGTTGGCCGTCTCGTCCCGGTTGTCGGTGACGAACTGCTCGTTGGTGCCGACCACCATGCGCGTGGTCGCGACCCCCAGCTTGGCCACGAGGTCAGCGATGCCGGAGTAAAACCCCGCGAACACGTAAAAGAACAGCAGGATGCCGAGCAAGGTCAGCGACACGCCCTGACGCCGGGTGTGCTCGTAGTCGGCGACGCGGCGCTGGATCAGCGAATCGAGCTCCGGGTTCACCGCGTCGTAGAACTTGTCGACCTTGTCGAGCGCGCCGAGGCTGCCGTCGAGCAGCGCCACCGCGTTCGGTGCGGCGCCCGCCGCCAGATCGGCGGCCGGGGTGAGCGCGGCCTTGAAATAGCCGCCCTTGAGGCTGTCGGCCAGCGCGAGCACCGACAGCTTCATGGTGGCGAACGGCTCCTTCACGTTGGCCTCGAGCGTCTTGCTCTGTCCGAACTCCTTGGTGGATTCGAACGCGGTCTTGAGATTGATATTCTCGGTGTCTGCCAGAAGGCTCAACGACGCGGTGAGCGGGCCGGCGATGCCGAGCGCGTAGTCCACCTTGTCCGGCTTCGCCAGGATCGCGCTCGCGGTCTCCTGGGCGATCAGGTTGCCGAGCGTCGGCGCCTTGACGATCGCGACATCCATGAGCCAGTACGAGTCGAGATCGGGATCGAGGATCAGCTTCGAGTAGTTGGAGACGTAGTTGACGACCAGGTCCGTCGTGACCGCCGTGGCCTCGGCGTGCGCCCGATCGATGTCGGCCGCAGAGCCGGTACCGGCCGCGATCGCCTTGGCCCACGCGGCCTTGGCGTCCTTCCAGCGCGCCGTGGTGCGCAGCATCCCGCCATGCGTCAGATCAACCGCGTCGATCCGCTTCTCGAGCCGCAGGATCTCGTCGCCCGCCGCACCTTCGACCCGCGCCGCTTCCTTGTTGCCAGCCGCCCGCGCGACCGCGGCGACCCAGTGGCGCTGCTGTGCATTGACGTAGTCGTGGAGCGGCTCGAGGTACACCATCCCGAGATGCTCGGAGCGGTTGAACACGATGCTGTCGGTCGCGCCGCTGTACTGCAGCCACGCGACGAGCAACTGGGGGATCAAGATGATGAGCCCGATCAGGCCAAACTTCGGCAAGAATCGCAGACGGCTCAGCACCCAGGTCGCCGGAAATACGGCAAGACGCAGCATGCGAGTAAACGGGTTGGTAGCTTGATCTGCGGTCATGGATCCGCCTCCGGGCGGCGTACGAAGTTAGAACCGAAGCCGTTCGAGTGACTGCACGATGGTCGAGGTGTCGAGCACGGTGAGCAGGCCGCCGCGCTCGTCGGACATGAAGCCGGCGACCTGCGGCGGCTCGCGCCCGCGAACCGCCGGCGTGAACGTCGCCTCGGCGAACCGCACCACGCCGAGCACCCGGTCGATCGTCAGGCCGCAGATCGTGCGGTGGCCGCGCGCGATCACCAGCGCCGTGCCGAGCGCGCCGGCGGCGTCGAGCCCGAACAGGATCCGGGTATCGACGAGCGCCAGGGTCGCGCCGCGCAGCGCGAACGCGCCGACGATCGGCGCCGGCGTGTTCGGCACCGGGAACAGCTTGTCGATGGCGACGACCTCGCGCACCACGGCGACGTCGAGCGCATAGACCTTCCCGGCGATCGCGAAGCACACGATGCTGTCGAGGCCGGTCGCGGTGGTGATCGGTCCGTGCGCGGTCGCCGCGGCCGCCACGCCCTGGCTGGCGGACCTGTCGGTCATGGACAGTATCTCCGGATCAGGTCCTCGATCCGGCGGCTCTCCCACGGCTTGGCGACGTGGTCCCGGGCGCCCTGCTTCTGGCCCCAGAAGATGTCGCTCTCGTTCGACTTCGAGGTCACGAGCACGACCGGGATCGAGGCGGTCTCGGGATCCTTGGCCAGCTGGCGGCAGGTCGCGAAGCCGTCCATCACGGGCATCACGACGTCGAGGAAGATCAGCGACGGCTTGTGCTGCTTGGCGAGCGCGATCGCCTCTTTGCCATCGGCCGCGATCAAGGCGCGGTGGCCCGACGCGTTGACAACGCGCGCCATCAGCTCGCGATCGGTTTGGGCATCATCTACGACGAGAATGGTGGACACGGAGGCTCCTGGGTTCGAGTCACGGACAGCAGGCGTTCGATCTCTTGGAGGTGCACGGGCTTCGCGAGCACGGCGTGCACACCGGCTTGCAGGATCTGGCTGGCGAGCGCAGCGTTCGGCGCATCGAGGAGGCACACCACCGCGATGTTGCCGTCGCGCGCGAGGATCGGGATCTCGTGCTCGATCACGTGGCGGGTCAGCGCCGCCACGCCGATCAAGACGATGTCGGCGCGCGACGCGAGCGTCGCCGCGGCGACCGGCCGGGCCGGATCGAGCTCGATCACGTCGATCGGCTGCGCCCGACGGCCGAGCCCGACACGCAGCGGCGCGATCACGCCGTCGCGGTCAGCGTCGAGTACCGCCAAGGTTCGCGTCGCGCTGGCCTGCGACGGCTCGGCGTGCGAGATCAGGTCCGCGGCGGATAGCCGACTCAGCGTGGCCGCGACCCGGTCGGGCGGCATCCCGGCGCGGGTCGCGATATCGCGCGCGCAGGTCCGGCCATCGATCAGCGCCAGGACGCGCTGCTCGGTGCCGTCGAGCTGAGCGCCCGCGAGCTTGCGACTGAACCTCGCGGTGCGATCGTAGATCCGGTCGAGCCCGCCCTCGGGCATCGCCGCGCCCGCGGCCCGCCGCGCCTGGTCGAGCGCCAGCGCCGTCAGCGACACGTGACGGCCGAACGCCTCGACGAACTCCGGCAGCACCACGGCGGGCTCCCACGTGAATCGCCCGGACCGGGCATCGAGCAGGTCGGCGATCAGCCGCGCGCTGGCGGCGTGGAGCTCGAGTGGTAGGTTCGCGGCGCGGCTGGCGCCCGCTTCGGCCAACGTGACCAGCGCGGGCTTGCCGATCGTCAGGTTGCGGATCACGCGATCGCGCAGCTCGGGCGTCAGCGCGGCGTCCAGCGAGGCTGTGCCCGTCGTCGCGCACAGCAGGATCTCGCCGCGCCGCAGCGAGATCCGGGCGACCGCTCCGCCATCGAGCGCAACCGGCCGCTCGGCGATCGCGAGCACACCGGTCGCGTGGGTCGCCGCCAGCAAGCGCAGGACCTCCAGCAGGGGCGTGACCGCGAGATCGCCACCCAGCCGGAGCTCGCCGTCGGGCGGATCCGCCGGGTCGCTCCGGGTCCGCGACGCGGACCGGTCGGTCGAGGCGCTGGCGCTCGCCATGCCAGGCGGCCGCCGGACCGCGGCTTCGAGACGCGCGCGGATCTCCGGCGCGGTGAACGGCTTGCCGATGAACCCGACGACGGTCGAGAACTGGCGGAAGTCATCGAGCACGCCGCGGTGATTGGCGGACATGATCACGATCGGTACCGCCGCGGTCGACGCGTCGTCGCGCAGACGCTGGCACACGTCCACGCTCCGCAGATCGGGCAGCAGATAGTCGAGCAAGATCACGTCCGGCCGGGACGTGCGCGCCAGAGCCACACCATCGCAACCGTTGACGGCGAGCGCGACCTCACAGCCGGTGCCGCGCATCGCGATCTCCACGACCTTGCGCAGGGTCGTGCTGTCGTCGATCACCAGCACGCGCCACGGCTCCATCACCGCACCTCCATGACCAGGCCGGTGATGTGATCGTGGCGCCCGGCGATGTCATCGAGCCCGACCAGGGTCTCCGAACCACCGTCGATCAGGATGCCGCGGATCGGCGCGAGCGCGTGGTCGGCGCTCGGCACGTCGGACCACGCGGCGACCAGCTGATCGTCGGGGAACGCGGCGATCCGGAGCAAGCGACGGCTGGCGACCGCCGCGATGCCGCGGACCGCGTTCCAGCACGCCGGCAACCGGTGCGGCGAGTACAGCCACAGCTGGCCGCGATCGGCCGGCCAGTACATGAGCCACTCGCGCGCATCGTGCGACAGGTGAGCCACGCCGGACTCGCCGGCGAGTACGCTCAGCGCGGCCTCGCGGTCGGCGTCGCTGTGGGTCGCGGTCATCGCGCCCGCGATCCCCGATGGATCGCGGGCGGCGCCGCCGAGCACGACGGTCGCGCCGTGCTGCTCGTGCAAGGCGATCGCGGGCCCCGCGCGGCCGCGCGTCCACGCGATCCAGTGCGAGCGGCGCAGCACCTCGAAGCGCCGGGTCGTCAGCGCTTCGCGCGGCGGCGGTGGCACCGGCGGGAGCACCGCCTCGCGGAGCGCGGTCACCAGCTGCGCCCGGTCGATCGGCGGGCACACGACGCAGACCCGGCCGTCGCCGAGCACGACCCGCGGCCTGACCAGCGGCTCCTGCGCGCACAGCACCAGCCGCAGCGCCGGCGTGGCCTCGAGCAAGGTCATCACGTCGCCGGGGATCCGCCGCGCGCCTTCGTCGAGCCCGGCGATCACCACCCGCGGCGCAACGTGGGGGATGCCACGCACCCAGTCGCGCGCCGCGAGATCGAGCGCCTTGCAGGCCTCGCGGGCCTGCAAGAGCACGTTCGGCAGCAGCCGATGGGTCGCCAGCAGCACGGTCACGGCGAGAACCGGCCCTGCCGGTCCTGCCGGTCCGAAGAGATCGCCGCCAGATCGCCGATCAGCGCGCGCACATCGACGAACTGGATGGCGGTACCGGTCGCGAGCGTCGCGGTGCGCAGCCAGCGCATCGCGGTCGACTGCGGCTTCGCGAGCGAGGCGATCTCGACGAGCCCGATCGGCGAGCCGATCTCGAACGCCCAGCGGATCGCCGCACCAGGCACGGCGAGTAGCAGGCCCGAGGTGGTGCGCATCGCCGCGCCGGCGGCGCGGGTCAGGCTCAGCGACAACACGACCTCGCCCTCCCACACCCCCACCGCGTAACTCATGCGATCGGTCAGCGGCAGCCGGGCCCCGACCGCATACTCGCCGAGCACGTCGATCGCATCGGTAGCCACCGACACGCGTCCGAGGCCGACGCGACACTCCAGCGCGGGGAAGGTCGACGGCGCGGTCATGTCGGACCCGCGGTGTGGACTGACGAGGAAGTTGCGAGCCTTCGGGCGACGATTCCACGTCTCGGGGATCGTGGGGGCGCCGCGCGCAGGATCTGGACACGACCTGCGATCTCGCGGTCCGCGGTCGTCACGAAGACATCGGTGCCCACCATTGCGCTGTGTCAGTGGTTCGGCACTAGTTGGCGCGCGTTGAGGTCCTGGCGGGGTGCATCACACGCCGTGCCGCTGTGCGCACATCCCGGCTGCGAGTGGCGCTTACGAAGATCCACGACGGACCGCGCAATCCCGACGGGATCTGCGACACCGACACGCGCGACCCCGAGCCCGCCCGCGCGTCAGTTCGCGAGGGCGGCGACCTGCGTGCACACGATCGCCGGCAACACGATGGCCCCGCGGTCGACCTGCGCCGGGCAGCCCGCCGCGCCCGGCCGGCCGAGCGCGAGTACGTGCTCGGTGGGCGCGCCGACCGGTGGCGTGACCGTGATGGTCACCCGGTGCGCGACCGCAAACGGTCCGTCGGCGAACCCGGCGGCGCGCGGCGCTGCCAGCAACGCGACGAGCGCTTCGACCATCGCGGGATCGAACGCGCCCGCGGGCTGCCGCGCCCACGCGCCGATCACCGGCCCGCGCCGGTAGCGGACCGCGTCGATCCGGAGCTCGGTGATCGTCGTGGGCTCCTCGAGCCACAGCGTGACATCGCGCAGCTCGCGGGCGGGCCGGCGGAGCACCGCCCACGCGCCCGGCGCGGGCCGCAGCGCGATCGGCTCGCCATGGCGAGCGACCCGGTCGGCGAACAGGTCGAGCGTGATCACCGCGCCCGCGCGGTCGGTGACGACCAGGTGGTGGGACGCCGGACTCGCCGGCAGCGCGACGACCTCGGCGGGCGCCGCGAGTGCGGCGAGCAGCTCCGCGACGCGCGTCTGATCCGCCGGTTCACCGCCGACGCGCGGCGGCGAGGTGTCGACCGCGGTGGCATCGGCCAGCACGACGCGCTGAACGTCGAACGGAATCGGCCGGCGCTCGACGACCTCGGACAGCGGTTGCTGCAGTCGCCGGACCGCGCGCTCGACCGCCTGGGCGGCGGCGGGTTCGACGCATCCGTCCCCGTCGGTTCCCGACATCGCCACCAGCTCGGGTGCGCCGGCGCAGCTGCCACCGAGCACGATGCGCATCGCCGGCGCCGCCCCGGGCGTGGACGCAGCGCGGTCACCGGCGATCGCGATCGCGAGGCCGCCGGGCGAGGCCGGCCGGTCCGGAAGCCGGACGATCGTGACGTCGGCGAGCGCGCGCTCGAGCTCGGCGACGAGGTCCTGGGCGACCACGACGGCTGGCGCGACCAGGCGACGGGGCACGCCCTCGAGCCGCCACGCGAGCGTGCCGGCGTCGCCGCGCGAGACGTCGACCGTCTGGGCGCGCCGCACGTTGCCCAGCGGGGTCGGGTCTCGCAGCGACAGCGCATCGCGGTCGAGCGCGCGGACGACCCAGCTATCGACCACGAGGCCGCGCGCGCCATCGTTGATCCAGCTCTGGTCGGTGCCGGCGATCGGCTCGCCGAGGCCGAGCACCACGGGCAGCCCACCGGCGATCACGGTCAGCGTGGCGTGCACGGGGGTCGGGGCAAGGGCGCGATGCCAGCGCGCCCCGCGCAGCGCCGCGAGCACGTCGCCGACCGCGCGGGGGGCCGCCCGGATGGCAGGCACCACCGCCGGATCCGCGCGGCCCACGGGGCCCGCCGGGCCCATGGGGGATGACGGCCGCAGCGCCCAGGCGTCGCCATCGCGCACGACGTGGATCGCCGGCCGATCGGCGCGTTCCCAGATCAGCTCGGTGACCCGGCCGGCGTCGAACCCGGGGACGAGCGCGCGGTCGACGGCATCCGGAACGCGTCCAAGGTCCACGACCACGGCGATCACGAGCACCACGGCGATCGCCACGGTGACCCAGAGGCCGCGCCAGGACGCGATCATCGTGGGTCCCGCCGCCGCCACCAGACGGCGAGGCCACCGAGCAGCGCCCAGGCGAGCGGGATGCCGCCGACCGACAGCGCGATCACCGCGCGGCGCTGGCCGGACGTCATCACGAGGCGAACCTGCTCGGGCGCGCGGCTCGCGGCGGCGCCGGCCGGTTCGGGCGCACCCGCCGCAAACCGGATCGCGCGCGCGAGCCAGAGGTCCACCGCGGACCAGCCATCGGCCAGGCGCTCGGTGCTCCCCGACTCCGCGGACCCGATCGCGATCACGCGGTGGGTGCTGCCGAGCGCGGCGAGCGTGACCGGGCCCGCGAGGTCGTCGGCGTCCCTCGACGGCTCGGCCATGAAGTCGCGCTCGCCCCAGCTCGCCGGCGTGGCGCGGACCAGCGGCGCCGCGCCGCCGGTCACCACGACCACGCGCGGCCGGTACCACAGCGTCGGGCGGACGTCGGCGAACCCGCGATTGATCGGATGCGCGGCGTAGCCGTCGACCACGCGCAGCGCGGTGGGCCGATCGCGGACCACGAGCCCAGGATCGACGGCGACGGCCACCGGCAGACCGAGGCCGTCAGCGGCGAGCACGGCTTCGAGCCCGGTGGGCGGCAGCGTGCCGTGCTCGGTGATGCCGGCGGCCACGACGAGCCCGCCGCCGCCGCGCACGAAGCCCTGGATCGCGAGCGCCTCGTCCGGCGTGAACGGCGACACCGGGCCCGCGACGATCACCGCCGCGCAGGTCGCCGGGATCGCCGGCAGCGCATCGATCTCCTCGACGGTCATGCCCTCGCCGCGCAGCCGCTGGTAGACCGCCACCCAGTCGTGGCCGGAGGCCTGCACCCAGGCGGCGAGCTCGCCGTGGCCACGGGTCGCGCAGATCGTGAGCGGATGCACCGCCGACAGCGCCGCGAGCGCCCCGGACAGCGTCTGCTCCACCGCGAGCCGCTCGACCGTCGCCGCGCCTGCCGTGCCGGTGCCAAACGTCGCGAACGCGGGCAGATCGACGACGCGTCGCCTGCCGCCGAGCTCGACGATGACCGCGCCGGTCGCCGCGAGATCGCCCGGCTGCAGCCCGGCCTCGCGCGCGAGCGCCGTGAGCCCGCCGGGCGCGCCGAGCGGGTCGGCCCGCCGCACCGTGATGCCGTGCCCTTCGTCCGCGATCCGGGCAACCACCCGCGCGACCTCGTCGTACACCGGCTCGAGCGCGGCGCGGGTCGGCTGCACGATGGTCAACACGGCCGGCCCCGGCAGCTCGGCGAGCACGGCGCGCGTCGCCTCGTCGAGTGAGTTGCGGCGCGCGCGGCTGAGATCGACGCCGACGGGGTGGCGCGCGGCGAGGATGGCCGCGCACGCCGCGATCACCGCACAGGCCAGCGCGCCGAGCGTGCGGACGCGCAGCTCGCCGCGGCGACGCCGGCCGGCGCACGCGAGCGTCACGGCGAGACCAAGCCCGACGGCGGCCAGCCCGGCCAGCACCACCAGCGCGCGCACACCGACGTAGCCGCGCGCCAGCTCGCCGGCGATCGCGCGCAGCGACAGCGTGTCGAGCGCCAGCGCCAGCGCCGGGTGATCGGTCGCGAGATCGGGCCACAGCGCCGGGAGCTCGCCGATCAGGAAGATCCCGATCAGCCACGCGAAGCCAAGCGCACCGGCCGCGAGCGCGGACGACGTGGCGGCGCTCGCCGCGATCGCCCACGCGAGCAGCACCGCGCCAAGCGCGATGGCGCCCCCATAACCGACCGCGATCGCCGCAAGGTCCCAGCCGCCGGTGTCGGCGCGAAACACCGCGACCACCGCGAGATACGCCAGCGTGGGCAGCCACACCAGCGCATACACGGTGGTCGCCGCGAGCCACTTGCCGGCGATCGCGTTGCCCTCTCCGACCCCGGCGGTCAGCAACGCCTCCCAGCTGCCGTTGCGCTTGTCCTCGGCCACCGCGCGCATCCCGAGCAGCGTGAGCACCACCAGCTCGAGCACCCACGTCAGCAGCGTCCCCGACAGCTGGCCCTCGAGCAGCGCGCCCAGCAGCGCCGGCCGCCGCGGATCCGACAGCGCACCCACGAGCCCGGCGAACGCGATTCCCTGGACCGCGAGGAACAGCCCGCCGACCAGATACAGGATCGGCGCGCGCAGCATCACCGCCAGCTCGCGCCGCCACACCCAGTACACCGCGCTCATACCGCTGCCTGGATGGGGACGGGCTCGCCGAGCAGCGCGATGACTGCGGCCTCGAGGCGAGAGGCGCCCGCGCGCGCGCACAGCGCGCTCGGCGTATCAATCGCGATCAGCGCGCCGTCGCGCAGCACGGCGACGCGGGTCGCGAGCGGCTCGAGATCGGCGACGGCGTGGCTCGACACCAGGACAGCGCGATCGCGAGCGGCGGCGACCAGGTGCGCGCGCAGCTGGCTGACCTGGATCGGGTCCATCCCGCTGGTCGGCTCGTCGAGGATCACCAGGGGCGGGTCACCGAGCAGGGCATCGGCGAGCCCGACGCGCTGGCGAAACCCCTTGGACAGCGTCGCGATTCGCTGGCGCGTCGTGTCGCCCAGCCCCGCCAGCTCGATCGCGCGGTCGAGCCCGGCCGCCGCGACCCGCTTCTGGCGCGCGCGCAGATAGAGATGATCGCGCACGGTGAGCTCGCTCGGCGCCGGCGCGTGCTCCGGCAGGTAGCCGAGCCTGGCCTGTGCGCCCGCACGGTCGGCAGCCATCGCGATGCCGTCGACCACGACGTCGCCGTCGTCGGGATCGAGGAACCCGGTCGCGATCCGCAGCAGCGTGGTCTTGCCCGCGCCGTTGCGGCCGACCAGCAGCACGGCCTCGCCCGCGGCGACGTCGAACGACACCCCGGCGACCGCCCGGCGGCGCCCGAACGCTCGCACGATGCCGCGCAGCACGAGCATGGTGTCACTCGCCGACGGCGCCGTCGGTCGCGCGCGTCAGTGGCATGCGGATCACGAAGGTGGTCCCCGACGGTCCGGTGTGCGGCTCGATCGTGCCGCGGTGGTCGTCGATGATCTTCTTGACGATCGCCAGGCCGAGCCCGGTGCCGCCCTTGCGACCGGTCGCGAACAGCTCGAACAGCCGGCCGCGCACCTGGTCCGGGATGCCCGAGCCCGTGTCGCGCACCGTCCACACCAGCTCGTCGCCCTCGCGCTCGATCACCACGCGCAGCTGTCCGCCGTCGGGCATCGCCTCGACCGCGTTGCTGGCGAGGTTATGAAACACCCGCATCAGCTTCTGTTCGTCGAAGTGCGCGACGCCGTCGTAGCGCGCATCGACCAGGAAGTCGATGCCGCGACCCTGCACCGCCGCGCCGAGCTGGGTCGACAGCTCCTCGGAGAACCGGTTGACGTAGACCTTGCGCATCACCAGATCGCTGGCGCCGCGGGCAAACGCGAGCACCTCGCGCGTCATGCCCGCCATGAGATCGAACTGGCGCTGGATCTGCTCGACGTACTTCTCGCGCTGCTCGGCGTCGTCCATCGCCGCCATCAGCTGCGCGTAGCCCGAGATGATCGTCATCGGCGTCTTGAGGTCGTGGAGCAGGCCCGCGAGCATGCGGCCGATCGACGCCAGCCGATCGCGGTTGCTCTGCTCGCTGCGCCGGCGCGCCAGGCCAATCGCGCTCGCGGTCTGCGCGGCGATCAGCACGAGCAGCTTCAGATCATCGGTGTTCCACGGCCCGTCGCCGTCGCGTGACGCCAGCCGCTGGTCGACGATCTCGATCCCGCCGATCACGTCCTCGCCCTCGATCAGCGGCGCGATCAAGAGGTGCTGCGGCATCACGCCGAGCTCGGTCGCGATCTCCATCGCATGCCGCGGATCATGGCCCGGATCGTCGATCACCAGCGGGGTCCGGTGCTTGATCGACCAGCCGAGCAAGCCGGTGCCGTGCGGCAGCGTGCGCTCGATCAGCCGGGGCGCGGCCGGCCCCTGGACCGTGCGAAACCGCAGTGATCCGTCGGCCTCGACGAGCGCGATCGATCCCGCGCCGCCGCCCAGCACGGTGATCGCGTGCGCCAGGATCCGCGACAGCAGGTCGTCGAGATCGAGCGCGGCCGATAGCTCCTTCTCGACCTCGTACAGCGCGTTGAGCTCGCGAGTCCGGCGCTCGAGGTCGCGGCGCGCGCGCGACAGCTCCTGGTTCTGCTGGACCACCGAGTGATACAGCCGCGCATTCTCGATCGCGATCGCCGCCTGGCTCGCGAGCGCGACGAGCAGCTCCTCGTCGCCGTGGGTGAACGGGCCGTCCTGCTTGTTGAGCACTTGCACGACGCCGACCAAGCTGCCGAGCGCACCCAGCATCGGCGCCGACAGGATCGAGCGCGTGCGGTAGCCGCTCTTGAGGTCGACCGCGGGCTGAAACCGCTGGTCGGCGTAGGCGTCGGGAATATTGACCGTCTCGCGGGTCTGCGCGACCCATCCGGCGATGCCCTCGCCGACGGCGAGCCGGATCTCGACCCGCGCGCTGCCCTGCGAGACCTTGGACCACAGCTCCTGGCCATCCTCGCTGACGACGAACAGCGTCGAGCGGTCGGCCTCCATCAACTCGGTGATCTTGCTCATGATCAGCTCGAGCAGCGTGTCGAGGTCGCCGGTCTCCGACAGCGCGCGGCTGACCTCCTGAACCAGCGCGACCTTCTTCTGCTCGCGCTGCAGCGCCGCCTCGAGCGACCGCACAGGATCTCGCGCGCTCGCGGGCGCCAGTCCGATGCTGTCCGACATCGGCGCATCGTACCGCAAGCGTTGCTTGCCGATAGTCGTAGCATGCACTACTACTAACGAGACGTGGCGCACGAAAACACGGAAAACGCGGAAGACGCGATCGAGGCGCTGGGGAAGCTCGGGTTCACCGCGCTCGAGGCCGAGGCATATGCGTGGCTGCTCGGTGAGCCCGGCGCGACCGGCTACCGGATCGCCAAGGGGATCGGCAAACCGGTCGCCAACACGTACAAGGCGCTCGAGTCGCTGCAGCACAAGGGCGCGATCCTCGTCGAGGAAGACGAGAATCGGCTGTGCCGCGCGGTCCCCGTCGAGGAGCTCCTGCACCAGCTCGAGCGCAGCTTCGCCTCCGATCGCGCCGACGCCGCGCGGGCGCTGGCGCGGATCAAGGGCAGCGAGGGTGACGATCGGGTCTACGCCCTGCGCACCGCCGCGCAGGTACTGGAGCGCGCGCGTACGATGCTGCGTACCGCGCGCCAGATCGTGCTGATCGACGGGTTCCCCGGCCCGCTCGCCGCGCTGGCACCCGAGATCACGGGCGCGGTCGCGCGCGGCGTCCACGTCGCGATCAAGGCGTATCGGCCGATCGAGCTGGGCGGCGCCGAGACCTTCGTCTCACCCGACGCCGAGCGCGTGCTGGCGCGGTGGTCCGGCGAGTGGCTGAACCTCGTCGTCGACGGCACCGAGCACCTGCTGTCGCTGCTCGACCGGGATCTCTCCGAGGTCCGCCAGGCGGTCTGGAGCGGCAGCCCGTACCTGTCCTGGATCTATCACAGCGCGCTGGCCGCCGAGCTGGTGATGGCGTCCGTGATGGCCGTCGCGCAGGAGGCGCCGCGCAACGACCGCCTCCGCAAGCTGATGAAGCGGTTCAACGCGCTGGCGGCCGCCGACGCCCCTGGCTACGTCGCGCTCGCCAAGCGATTCGGCGTACCCGACAAGCCGAGCCGGACAAGCAAGTCCCGGAAACCCAACGAGCCCAACGAGGAAAGTCGCTGATGAAGTTGCTCACGATGACCCTGGCTGCCGCCGCTTGCGCGACGGCACCAACCGCCGCCACGCACACTACCGTGATCGCGGCCTCTGCGACGCCGCTCGTCGAGGCGTGGGCCGCCGCCGCCGGCGGGCGCGATCGGCTGGCGCAGATCGAGGCCGTGCATATCACCGGCACGCTCGACAGCGGCGGCCTCACCGGGCCGTTCTCCACCTGGGAGACCGCGCGCGGCGAACGCCGCCACGAGTACAGCCTCGGAGCGACCGGCACGACGATCGACGTGTTCGATGGCGCGCACGCCTGGCAGGTCGATCGCAACCGCAAGGTCCGCGCGGTCGACAGCACCGAGCTCGAGGATCAGGTCGCGCTGGGCTATCTGGGGGCCAACGCGGCGCTCGTGCTCGGCCGCCGCCCGGGCCGCGTGACCCGCGAACCCGGCAAGGGCGACGCGATCCGGATCGAGCCCGAGGGCGGCCGACCGGTCGTCGTGGCGTTCGATCCCGCGACCCACCTGCCCACGACGATCTCGCGCCGCGACGCCGACAAGCTACGCGTCGTCCGACTGTCGGACTGGCGCAACGTCGGCGGCCTCCGCGTCCCGTTCACGATCCACGATGACGACGGCGAGCCGCGCGACGCCAGGACGCTCCACGTCGAGACCGTCGAGGTCGATCGCGCCGCCCCCACGGCCCTGTTCGCGCGCCCTGCCGACGCGGCGCCGGACTACGCGTTTGCCTCCGGTGGCACCGCGACCATGCCGATCGATGTCAGCACGGTGCTGGTGTTCGTGCAGACGTCCGTGAACGGCTCGCCACCGATGGACTTCATCGTCGATACCGGCGCCGAGGTCACGGTGCTCAATCGCTCGCGGCTCGCGCAGCTCGGCCTCGAGGCGGTCGGCGATCTCGCGATCGGCGGCGGCGGTGGCAACGCCGCGATGTCGTTCGTCCGCGGCGTGTCGTTCGCGCTGCCGGGCGTGCAGTTGCGCGATCAGATCGTCACGGCGGTCCCGCTCGATGCCCTCGAGGAGCCGCTCGGCCACCGGATCGACGGCATCCTCGGCTACGACTTCCTCAGCCGGTTCGTCGTCGAGATCGACTATCCCAAAGCCACGCTCACGCTGTACGACCGCGCGGCCGGCCATCGCCCGAGCGGCCAGCCGATTCCGATCATCATGCAGGGCGCCGTCCCGACCGTGCGCGCCATGGTCGACGTCGCCGGGCGCCCGGCCGCTGCCAAGCTCATCGTCGATACCGGCTGCAACTGCGAGCTGCAGTTCAGCGCGCCGTTCACCCACCTCCATCGCTTGATCGAAGCGTCGCCGAAGCTCTTGCCGCAGAAGTCCCGCGGCGCCGGGGCCGAGAGCGACGAGGTGATCGGCCGGGTCGCCGGGATCGCACTCGGCGGGCTGCACCTCCGATCGCTGATCGCGTCGTTCAGCCGCGACACCGTCGGTGTGATGGCCGACCCCGATCGCGCCGGGCTCCTCGGCGGCGAGCTCCTGCGACGCTTCGTCGCGACCTTCGACTACGATCGCAAGACGATGTGGCTCGCGGGGAGCCCCGGCTTCGATCGACCCTCGAAGATGATCAGCGCCGGCATCCAGTGGACGTCCGGCCCCGATGGCTTGACCGTGGCGCGCGTCATCGACGGCGCCCCCGGCGCGGAGGCCGGCCTCGCCGCCGGTGACGTGTTGATCTCGGTCGATGCGACGCCCGCGGCGCAGCACACCAGGACCACGCTGGAACAGCTGTTCCACCACGGCACGCCGCACGCGGTGGTCGTCCGGCGAGGCACCACGCTGCATACGATGACCGTGACGCCGCGCGATCTGCTGTGATCGGCGGCCGTGGTGGCGCGCCCCCGAGCGCAGTTGCGCCGCTCGTGGCAAGCTGCGCCGGTGGACACACCGCCGAGAGCCGCATGGAAGGTCGCGCTCTACGCGTTCTTGATCACGCTGGGGCTCAGCGCAGGGCTCGGCTTCGCAGCCGCGATCGCCAGCGGCGCGATTCACCGCGCGCCCGGCCGCGCGGGTGAGCAATACGGTCGCGCCGTGTTCCCGTTCATCCTGATCGTCACGATCGCTGCCTACGTCATCCAGCGCACCCGGCTCACCAAGCCGTGATCGCCGGCCCGGCTACACGGCGGCGGGGTCGTACTGCATCGCGCCGAACACGTTGCCGTCGAGATCGGCGAAGAACATCAGCGTCCCGACGCCGACGATCACCGAGCGAGCGAGCACGATCTTGCCACCGGCGGCCAGGACCGCGCGCTCCGTTGCGTCGATCGACGCGACGGCGAACGTGCACTCGAATCCCACGGTCCGCTGGCCCTTGACCAGCTCGCGACGCCCCTGGAGCGCCCCCAGCACCGGCGAGCCGTTCGCCTCGATCTGATAGAAGCCCGGCGGTCCCCAGGCAGCGAACTTCCAGCCAAAGACCTTCGAGTAGAACGCCCGCGACTGCTCGACGTCGTCGGCGTTGATCGCGAAATGCGCCATGGTGTTGTTGGGAAATTCCATGACCACCAGCGTAGGCCACGGCGGCGTGCGCACGTACGCGAAACGGCCTGCCGTGACCGCGCGGTGCGCGAGCCCGCGCATTGGCCGTGCTCGTGACCCGCACTCCCGGCGATGGCGCGTCGAGTGCGTCCCTCGCGCAAGGCAGGCGCGAGCCCGTGCGTTCGCCGAGCTCGTGATCCGCACTCCCGGCGACGGCGCGTCGAGCGTGTCCTGGCGCGCAACGCAGGAGTCGCGCTGCGAAGGATCCTTGCCCTGCCCCCGATCCACGACCTGTGGTCGTGTCGGGGCAAGGGCGCCCTCTCGGTCCAGGTATCGCTTTCACCACGTCGGCCTGCCGCACGACGTGCGACGCGGCGAACATCGACTCACCGTGAGCCATGCGGTACATATGGAGCAGCGGTCGCGACGTGATGCAGCTCGAGGCAGAGGCACGGTGAAGATCGGTGCTACCGGCGCGCTGGCGCTCGCGGCGGCTTCGACGGGTGTGGTCGTGCCCGTGCTGCGGCTGCTGGTCGAGGAGACCGGCCATGGCCCGATCGCGGCCGGCGTGTTCGTCGCGGCCCACGTGATCGGCGGGGTGGTCGGGGCCGCGTGTGGCCAGCGCGCCCTGCGGATCGCGGGTTCCGCGCGCCGGCTCGCCGCAGTTGCTTTGGCCGCGAGCATCGTCGTGACGCTCGCGATGGCGGCGATCGATTCCCTCGAGGTCCGCATCGGCCTACGCCTGCTCGACGGCGGCTGCCACCTGCTCGCGCTGACCGCGCTGGTCGCCGCCGCCACCGCGGGGGACGCGGCCTCGCGCGCCGGACGTGCCGTGTGGATGGGCCTGGCGATCGTCCTCGGCGTCGCGTCCGGCCTCGGCCTGGGCGCCGTGCTCGGCCACCCGGCCGCCGCGCGGTTCATGGCCGCGCTGGCGCGCCCCGAGGCCGCACTGCTCGCCGCCGCGGCCCTGTCGGGCGCTGCACTGCTCGGTGTGCTGGCGGCGGTCGCCGACGAGCCCTTGTCGCTCACCGCCCCCCACGCACACGGTCGCCGTCCGATCGCGCCAGGGCTCCTGGCGTTCGGCGAGCGCTTCATCTTCGGCACCCTCACGGTCGCCATGCCGTACCTCGCGCGACCATCGCGGGTCGGCATGGTGCTCGGCGTGTTCATGACCGCCTCGGTCCTCGCGCTGCCGCTCGCGCGACGCTATGCGCTCACCTGGGGACCGCGCCGGCTGGCCGTACGCAGCACGCTCGCGTTCGCCGTGACGCTCGGCTCGGCTGCTATCGTCGACGTGCTCGCCTCGCCCGGACCGGCCCTGACCTGGGCGGTCGCCTGCGGTGCTTCGGCCGGGGCGCTGTACGCGAGCGCCCTGGTGCTCGCCGCGCAGTCGGCCGCGCTCGAGGAACGCATGCGTGACATGGGAACCGTCCACGCTGCGGGCAGCGCCGGCCACGCCCTCGGTGCGCTGTCGGCCGGCCTGCTGGTCGCGGTGCTGCCCGGTATGCTCGTCGTCACGCTCCCCGGGATGGCGATCATCGTCGCCGCTACCATCGGCGTCTGGATCACGGTGCCGGCAGCCGCGCGCGACTGCCCCGTGATCGGCGGCATCGCGGCGATCGGCGCCGACGGTAAGCCCCACGCGCCGGCCACCGAGCTGGGCCGCTAGCGCTAGCGCTCAGGCCGACGCATCGGTGACGTCTGACTCGTGCACCGCGTCCGAGGTCCGATCGCCGCAACACCTCGTGGAAGCACGCCGCTGGGAGCGGCCCCACGCGATCCTCGACGATGGGCGACACAATCCACTCGCCCCGTCGTGCCGGTGATCCTCGCAATGCCGATGCTTCGCCGTCGCGATCACGACCTTGCCGACGGTACATTGCGGCACGAGATCGTCGCCCCGAGCTTCTTCCAACCGTCCCGCAACAACCACGTCTGCGGTCGAAACACGCCGAGGTCAATTCATACAATTGAATTCGCCGTTATTTTGTCGTCGATCATTCGCGCGAGGATGCTGGCTCAGCCCACCACCGAAACGCTGTACAGAGCGCCGAACAGAGCACCGCGTTGTGCTCGACCAGGACACGGACCGGCACAGCGCGAGACCGCGAGCTCGCGGGTGCGGACGTCGCTGGCACACCAGGCGATGCTGACAGCGCGGCTCGAGCTCACGGAGAGAAGTTTCATACGCGGAGGTGCGCCGCGATGGCGAAGCCGACCTTGGACTCGGCGCTCCGGATCTCTTCAGCCGGTCGGAGCTCGCCGCTGTTGGCACAGAGGGCTCGCAATCCGACGGGCGCTACCATCCACAGGCCACCCCGTGGATCTCCCGAGCTCCCGTGGGGGCCGATCGTGCTGCACACGCGCCGCCCCACGGCTGCAGACCCGGCGCTCGAAGACTCGCAATCCGACCGGCGCTACCATCCACAGGCCACCCCGTGGATCTCCCGAGCTCCTGTGGGGGCCGATCGTGCTGCACACGCACCTCCCCACTGCTGCAGTAGCCCTTGCCGGCGCCGACGGAGGAAGACTTCGCGTCGGCGCCGGCGCGGTTCCGGCCCGGTCGACTCGACGTGAGGAACCGGTGATGGAGGGGAGGGCCTCCCTGCACCCGCTGGTCGGCATCAGAGGGGAATGACCCGACACGATCAGTCGTGTGCCGCGGCCAGGCACGACGTCAGCTCGGACGTCGCGGTCCAGCCGCACGTGCCGTTGGCTTGCCGATCGCACGTCGCATCCGCATAACACGCGAACGAGTCCTTCCAGATGCACGGCGATGCGAGCGGCTGATCGGCGCAGACCTCGGACGCGCAGCCGCCGATCACACACGCGCCGCTGGCGCGACCCTGCGGGGGCCGCCGCCGGTCGTCGGACATGCACGCGATCACAGACATCGTCGACATCGCCAGTACGCCAAGTGTCAGCAACATCCGCATCGCGACCTCCCTTTGTCTCGTACGCTTGGTACCACAGGGCGCGACGACAACGGCTGCCCTACTCCATGCCGCGGCGCCGCAGGTCGTCCTCATCGAGGCCTTCGAGGTGGCCAATCTCGTGGAGCAACGTGTCGCGGATCTGCTCGGACAGCTCCGATCGCGACTTCACGGCGCGTGCGAGGTTCTTGCGGTACAGCACGATCGAGACCGGCTCGTCGGCGGGCCCGGCCGGCAGCTCGGCCGCGTGACCGACCGGGCCGCGGTAGAGGCCCAGGATCGTCGGCGGAAACGGCGGCGTCACCGCGGCCAGGTCGACCGGATCAGGCAGGTCGGCGATCTCGATCTTGATCGCGCGAACCCGCGCCTTGCGCTCGGCCGGCAGCATCGCCACGACCGTGTCGACCTCCTTCTGGAACTCGGCGACCGGGATCACCACCGGGCGCGACAGCTCGCCCGGGGCCAGCTCGAACGCGCGCGCGAGCTCGGCATCCGCAGTCTTGACGTCGCCGAGTTGCTCGAACGTGAGCCCGAGCATCTGGTGGGTGTAGGCATCGTCGGGCTGGATGGCGAGCGCCTTCTGCAGCACGCCCTTGGCATCGTTGAAGCGCGACAGATCGAACAGCGCGACGCCTTTCTCGTGGAGCGCATCACCGCGGCTGGGCGCGATCCGCAGCGCCGTCCCGACGCGGGACAGCGCTTCATCGCTGCGGCCGAGATCGTTGAGCGCCTGGGCCTCGAGCACGGCGAGATCGGCGACCAGCGGCTGGTTGCGCCTGCGCCGCTCGGCCGCCCGCCGGCTGCCGCGCTGCGCCAGCTCGAGCCCTAGCCGCAAGGCGTCGCGACCGCGCTCGCCCTTGCCATTGACGTAGAAATCGGCCACCGCACGAAGCGTCTCGGGATCGTCGGGATCGAGCGCCAGTGCCAGCGAATAGGCGGTCTGCGCCTCGGGCTCGCGCCCGAGTGCCGCGAGCGCTGCACCGCGCAAGTGCTGGGCCTCGACCGAGGTCGGCGCCAGATCGCCGGCGCGATCTGCGCACGTCCATGCCGCGCCGTACTGCATCCGCTCGATCTGCTTGTTGGCCTCGTCGAGCAGCGCGGAGACCCGCGCCTCGTCGTCGGCGTTGTCGGGGACCGTCGCCGGGCACTCCACCACCGGCTCCTCGCGATGCGGCCTCACCGCGGCGCCCTCGACCAGCGAGCCCGCCTTCGACGGCGGCACCGCGGTCGAGGCCGCGACCGTCACGTTCGAGGCCGCCGGGCCGTGCGCCGCCTTCTCCGGAGGCGCCGGGGCTTTGCACCCGGCGATCAGGGCGGCGGTGGCGAGGATGGCGCGCATCGGCCTAGGATAGCGGACCGGCCGCGTGAACGCGAAACCTCGACGCACCAGCTTGCAGGGCATCGCCGCGCGTTGATAGATGCCTCACATGCTCGGAGACGGCAACAATTGCGGTAGGTTGTCTGCGTGCTGACGCGCCGGCGGTTCATCGTGGGTGCCCTGTCGACCAGCGCGGTGGCCTGTGGACGCGCCGCGAACATCCATACGAAGCACCCGCAGATCACCCATGGCGTCCAGAGCGGCGACGTCCAGACCGGACGTGCGCTGGTGTGGGCGCGCTGTGATGAACCCGCGCGCATGGTGGTCGAATGGGACACCACCGAGCGATTCACCCAGCCGCGCCGCGTCATCGGACCCGTTGTGGGACCGGCGACCGACGGCGCGGCGACGCTCGCCCTCGAGGGGCTGCCCGACGCGCAGACCGTGTGTTATCGGATCCGCTTCGAACGCGAGGCCGCGCGCGGCACGAGCTCGTGGGCCGCCGGTCGGTTCGCGACGCCCCGCAGCGACAAGTTCCGGTTCGTGTGGACCGGCGACACTTGTGGCCAGGGCTTCGGGCGCAACCCGGAATGGGGTGGCATGCGCGGCTATGCAGCGCTCCGCGAGGCGGGCCCGGCGTTCTTCCTGCATTCCGGCGACCTCATCTATGCCGACAACCCGATCGTCGCGGAGACCACGCTCGCCGACGGCCGGGTCTGGCGCAACGTCACCAACGAGCGCGTCGCTCGCGTCGCCGAGGCGCTCGACGACTTCCGCGCGCGGTTCGCCTACAACCTCGAGGACGACCACGTCCAGGCGCTCGCGCGCGAGGTCCCGATCCTTGCGCAGTGGGACGATCACGAGACCCACAACAACTGGTGGCCCGGGCAGGTGCTTGCCGACGATCGGTACAAGACCGAGCGCAACGCCTCGGTGCTGTCGGCGCGGGCGCGCCAGGCGATGCTCGAGTGGACGCCGGTGCCGGCGGGGCCGGTCCACCGCGTGATCCACTACGGCCCGCTGCTCGACGTGATCGTCCTCGACTGCCGCTCGTTCCGCACGCCCAACGACGCCAACCGCGGCGACACCGGCACGATGCTCGGCGCGGCGCAGGCACGGTGGTTCGTCGATGCGGTCGCCGGTTCGCGGGCGCGCTGGAAGATCATCGCCTGCGATCAGCCGCTCGGCGTGATGATCAGCGACGACGCCGGGCAGGAGGGCTTCGCCAACGGCGACGGTCCACCGCTCGGCCGCGAGCGCGAGATCGCCGCGATCCTCGCCGCGCTACGCGACCGCGGCGCCCGCAACCTCGCGTGGCTGACCGCCGACGTCCACTACGCGGCCGCGCATCACTACGACCCCGCCCGGGCGACCGGCGCGGTGTTCGATCCGTTCTGGGAATTCGTCGCCGGCCCGATCCACGCGGGCACCTTCGGGCCCAACGCGCTAGATTCGACATTCGGCCCCGAGGCGGTGTTTCAGTGGGCGCCCGAGCGTGGCAAGGCGAACCTGGCGCCGTGGGACGGGCTGCAGAGCTTCGGCTCGATCGACGTGACCCGAGACGCCCTCACGGTCGCGATCCTCGGGATCGACGGCCAGACGCGTTACCGCCTCGAGCTGCCGTCGAGCTGATCTCGCAGAGCATCGCGGTGACGGCACGTGACCGAGCGCGGTAGGATCCTACGATGGCAATAAGTGACGCGGACCTCTGGCACCAGGTACACGCCCAGCGCGAGGACGGCGTGCCGGCGATGTTCCTGGTCCGCGATGTCGAGCCTCGAGACGACCAACCGCAGATCTTCGTGGTCCAGATGCCGTACTCGATCACCGACCTGTCGAGGCTCCCCGACGCGGCGGGTTATCGCCGGCTCGATGCCTTTCAGGAGCAGTGGATCGAGCCTGCCTGCGCGGCGCTCGGCTGGACGTTCGTGGCATGGAAGAGCGAGGACGGCTCGTTCTTCCTCTATCTCTACGGCGACGGCGACCCCAACGTCCTGCTCGAGAAGCTGGCCCCGTTCGACGCCGCCCTGGGCTTCTTCAACGACCGCGATGCCGAGTGGGCCGAGTACGCGGCGCTGCGCGAGCTGGTCGAGCAAGCCGAGGCTGCGCCCGAGGACGATAGCGACGGCAACGGCGTGCACATCCACACCGCGGACTGCGACCACGAACACGAGGAGCAAGCGCAGAGCAGCCACTACGACCACCGCCACAATCACGACACCGCGGTGAGGCGACCGAGGGCGCGCGCCGAGACCGTCCGCGAGACCCGGCGCAATCCTGCCGGCTCCCGGCGCGCCAGCGTGCCCATGCCGATCGCGGAGCCCGCCGAGGAATGGGAAGACACGCCGACCGACGAGCTGCTCGGCGCGATGTCCCGGTCGTCGACTGCCAAGCCGGTCAAGATGGCAGCGGCCAGTCCGGCAGCGCCAGCGGCCAATCTGGCAGCGCCCACCAACAAGCCCGCCACCAAGGCCGCTGCTCCGACTAACAAGCCCGTTGCCAAGGCCGCTGCATCGACTAGCAAGCCCGCCACCAAGGCCGCGACATCGACCAACAAGCCGACTGCCAAGGCCGCGACATCGACTAACAAGCCGACTGCCAAGGCCGCAAAATCGACCAACAAGCCGACTGCCAAGGCCGCAAAATCGACCAACAAGCCGACTGCCAAGGCCGCAAAATCGACCAACAAGCCGACTGCCAAGCCCGCGAAATCGACGAACAAGCCGACTACCAAGGCCGCGAAATCGACGAACAAGCCGACTGCCAAGCCCGCGAAATCGACGAACAAGCCGACTGCCAAGCCCGCGAAATCGACGAACAAGCCGACTACCAAGGCCGCTGTGTCGACTAACAAGCCGACTACCAAGG
>Ga0307509_10001120_pt1 | contig 45941 bp, 20 predicted proteins | sample 10_EM_MG_FD_202245 | JGI IMG/M metagenome (GOLD analysis project Ga0307509, IMG submission 202245) | Populus trichocarpa ectomycorrhiza microbial communities from riparian zone in the Pacific Northwest, United States - 10_EM | ecosystem: Host-associated > Plants > Roots > Unclassified | place... | reverse complement strand
TTCCTCCGCCTCGATCCGGATCTCGGCGGTGCACCCGGTCAGCCCGGCGATCACCTCGACCTTCGCGGGGGCGACCACGCCGGCTTCGGGGGCGGCGGTCACGGAGGGCGCGGCCGACTTCCGTCTCCCCTCCCCGTCGTCCTCACCCCCACCGCACGCCACGGCGAGCGGAAGCAGCGCCAGCGCGGCGCCACGACGGAGACGGAGACCGGCTGTGCGATGCCGGTTGGGCTGCTGTGTCTGGTGGGTCACGGCAGGGGGTACGGGTAGGGCGCGGCGGGCGTTCACCCTGCCGGGTTTCGACGCCCCACCCCCCGGAGCGCACACCGTCCGTGACCCCCTGCGCCCCCTGTGCGCCTTCATCGCCCTGAGTTATGGTATGCGTACTGATGGTGTCGGGAGGGGCGTTCCCATGTCGGCTGAGACCACCCGGACCGTCGACACCGCCGTCCTGAAACCGAGGGTCGCCGCCACCTGTATCGGCATCACGGGACACCGTGTGATCCCGCCGGCCGTACTGCCCCGGGTCCACTCCGCACTGCGGGAGCAACTGTCCGGCGCCGAGGGCGAGTTGGCGGCCCTCAGCAGCCTCGCGGCGGGCGCCGACCAGATGTTCGCCGACATCGCCCTGGATCACGGGGTGCCCGTGACGGCGGTGATCCCCGGCATGGACTACGAAGCCCATCTGGGCGGCGCCGAGGTCCGCTCCGCGTACCGCAGGATTCTCAGGTCCTGCGCGGCCCGCGTCCACCTGCCCGCCGAACCGACGCACGAGGAGGCGTACTTCGCTGCGGGCCGCTGGATCGTGGACCACTGCGACCGGCTGATCGCCGTCTGGGACGGCCGCCCGGCACGCGGCCCGGGCGGCACCGGCGACGTGGTGGAGTATGCCCGGCGCACGGGGGTGCCGGTCACCGTGGTGTGGCTGCCGGGCGCGCGGCGGGACTGATCCGATCGCCCGGCAGCGGACCAACCCGCCCTTCACAGACGTGAACTGACGGCGCATCAGCACATCAGCCGCCGAACCGCACCAGCCACTCCGTGTGCGCCGGTGACATCAGCCGCTCCGCCTGCTCCACCGCCTCCGCCCAGCCGCCCTGGGTCACCGTGGTGGACATGGCGATCCGGGTCGTCTCCAGGTCCTGTTCGATGAGGGAGTGGGCGTAGGTCAGCGGACCGTGCCGGCGTACCTCCTGCCAGGCGACGCCCGCCGCTGCCGCCGCGCTCAGCAGTCCCGCCACGTCCGCGCCGCCGAGTCCGGCGCCCGCGCTCGGCAGCAGGGCCGCCACCAGGGCGAACAGGGTCAGGATCGCGGTGACGGCCGACCAGCGGGCGGCGGAGCGGTACGCCCTCGACGCCTTGTTCCGGTACCAGAGCAACTGTTCGAGAAGCCGGTCGCGCAGATAGAGGTCCCGGCGCGCGGTGTACGGCGTGGCCCGCACCGCCCGCATCCGGGGCGTGATCTGGCCCTTTCCGCGTTCGCCCGAGCCGTCGCGGCAGTCCTCCCAGCCCCATTTGCGCAGCTCGCGCAAACGTTCCTCCAGCCGTTCGGCGAACAGCCCGTCCGGGTCCGGCACCCCGGAGTGGAAGGGGCCCCCGTGCACCATGTACTGCCAGGCCAGCGACTTGAGCAGTTCGGCCGCCGCACGGTGGGTCTGCCAGCGGGCCCGGGCGCGACGACGCGAGGTGCTCAGCCCCAGCAGGATGGTCGCGCCGTACAGCGCGCCCGCGCACACCGTCATCGCCCGGCCGGACGCCGCCTGGGTCAGTGCGGCGGCGGCAGTGGCCAGGATCAGGACGGTCAGATGGGTGCGGGTTCCCCGGAAGGCGTCACTCTGATGGTGCAACGCCGCCTCATCACTGAAACGGAACAGCGGCGGCAGGTCCTCGTCGTGCAACACGGTGCTCGGCACAGGTGTGGCAGCAGCCCCCATGGCGCCCCCCGATGTCGTTGCGCGCCCCGAATTGTTTCGCGCGCCCCGGCACCCAGACTAAGAAATCCATGAGTACGGGAACCAGCCTGATGTGGGACACCTCTTGGCGCGATCCTCCGGTATGGTCCGCATCATCGGGAACACGAGTCGACCGGCTAGCTGGACTCCCCCCGTAATCTCCATCCGATCCAGTCGAACCGGAGCGACCAACCGACATGATCGACGTCACCAATGACATGAGGTCTTCCTCCAGCCCTGCCGGGCGGACCCCCCGGCGCACCACCCCGCTGAAGGACATCGACCCGTACACCGCCGCCACCGTGCACAACGCCGGCCGCGTCACCGATCGCCCGGGCCACGGCACGCGCCGTCCGATCACCTTCAACTCGGCGACCTGATCCGGGCCGCCGTCCGCGAAACTTCACACTGACGTGGGTGCGCCCGGCGGACCCGTCCACCACCCGTACCCACGTCAGTGAGCCGGCAGGACGTCAATGCTTCAACAGGGTTGTGCCATTCGGCACTTTCCTCTGTCCCGAATCTGCGATAGTGCTGCCGGTGACGAGTCAGGATGCCGCCAATCCTCTGAGACAGTTGGTCCTCAAGATCCACAGTAGGTGTGATCTGCTCTGCGACCACTGTTACGTGTACCAGCACGCCGACCAGAGCTGGCGCTCCCGCCCTACCTTCATCCGTCCCGACACGGTGCGGGCCGTCGCCCGGAGACTCGCGGACCACGCTGTCGGACAGGGCCTGGACTCCGTCTCCGTGATCATGCACGGGGGAGAACCGCTTCTCGTGGGCCCGACGAGATTACGGGACATCTGTGCGGAACTCACCCGCACCCTCTCCCCGCACACCGCGCTCGACCTGCGCATGCACACCAACGCGGTCACCCTCAACCGCCGTCATCTGGACGTCTGCAAGGAGTTCGGGGTCCACGTCAGCGTGTCGCTCGACGGGGGTCGTGCGGCGAACGACAGACACCGGGTGGATCGTCAGGGACGCAGCAGCTACGACCGTGTGGTGCGGGGCATCCGGCTGCTCCAGGAGCCCGAGTACCGGCACCTGTTCAGCGGACTGCTCTGCACGGTGGACGTGACCAACAACCCGGTCGCCGTCCAGGACGCCCTCAGCGAACTCGGCCCGCCCCGCATCGACTACCTGCTCCCCCACTCCACCTGGGACCGGCCGCCGCCCAACCCGTCCGGCGCCGAGACCCCGTACGCGGACTGGCTGCTCAAGGTCTTCGACCGCTGGGACCAGCAGGGCCGCCCGATGCCGGTGCGGACCTTCGAATCCGTGCTCAGCACCCTGCGCGGCGGGCCCAGCCTGACCGAGGCGATGGGACTCGCGCCGAGCGATCTGGCCGTGATCGAGACGGACGGCACCTTCGAGCAGGCCGACTGGCTGAAGACCGCCTACGAAGGAGCCCCCGAGACCGGCTACGACGTGTTCCAGCACGGTTTCGCCGAGTTCGCCTCCCACGAGGGCGTGCAGGCACGGCAGTTGGGGATCGACGGAATCAGTGACACGTGCCGCCGCTGTCCCGTGGTGAGTTCGTGCGGCGGCGGGCTGTACGGGCACCGGTACAGCTCGGAGCAACAGCCGGGCATCGAAACGGGGTTCGGGAACCCCAGCGTCTTCTGCGGTGATCTGCGCTCGTTGGTGGAAGGTATCGCCGACCGGGTGACCGACCGCTCCTTCGCCCCGGCGGTGCTGGGTGGCGAGCAGTTGCAGTGGGCCCAACTCGACCTGGACCGGGTGCTGTTGCGCCGGGCACGGGAGCAACTGGCGGGCGGTCCTGACGAGTTGGAGGCCTGGCGGCTTCTGCTGGCCGCGGACGGGGACGCGGACACCTCCCCGCTCCTTGACGAGATCCTCGCCCACCCCTACGTCCGCACCGGCCTCCAGCGGTCCCTCGGCGGTCCCCCCGACACGGCCCGGTTCATGGCGCTGTCCGTCGCCGTGGCTCTCTGGACGGGCGTCAGGACCTCCCTCTCCTGGGACCAGCACGGCACCCGGCTGCATCTGCCCGCCCTCGGCACATACCGGCTGGATGCCCCGGGCCGCATCGAAGTGACCGTGGGACCGGGCGAGTTCCGGGTGCGCGAGAGCGGCGCGTCCGGCGGGAACACGGAGGAGACACGGATCGCGCTGGACGAGACAGACCCATCCGGGCGCTGGCGCCAGCTCGGCCGGCTGTGGGCGAAGGACGGCCCGCTGATCGACGACGCGGATCCCTACCGCGACTGCTTCCCCGTGCCCGTCGCACCGCCGCTGGAGTGCGGAGCGTTCGCGGAACGGGTGATCCGTGGCTACGAACTGCTGGACAAGGACACCTCGGCGCGGCCCACCGGCCCCGACCTGTTCCGCCCCACCGTCCTCACCCCGCTCGTCCGCGGCAGCGGTCTGCTGCTCGGCGCCCACGGGCTGGGCGCGCTGGGCGTGGCCGTGGACGTGCGGCCCGAGGAGTTCGCCCGGGAGCTCCCCCGCATCGGCCGCCGGGCCCGGCTGACCGCCCTGCGCGAGACGGCGGACCTGCATGTGCTGGGCAGCCCGGCCGGCGCCCTGCTGGACCAGGCGGACGAGGCGCTGGGCGCGGCGGCGGACGACCACCGGACCGCCCGCGCACTGACCGCGCTCACCCTGCTGCCCGAGGGCGAACTGACCGTCACCGGCGCCGTGCTGGTGGCCCGGATGTGGTCCCGGTGGGCGAACGCCCGTGGCTGAGCAGTCGTATGCCTCCGTGACCCGCGGGTCACGGACCGGTGAACTCCCGTCCCTGCTCGGGTCGTTGGGCATCCGCCGGGGTGGTGTGCTGATGGTGCACGCGGCGCTGAGCGGCACCGGGACCGCTCCCGGGCCGGTCCGGGACGCGTTGCTGGACGCGCTCGGCCGCGACGGCACCCTGATCGTTCCCGCGTTCACTCCCGAGAACTCCGACACCTCACGGGCGTACCGGACGGCCGTCGCGGGACTGAGCGAGAAGGAGGCGGAGCGGTACCGCGCGACGGTACAGCCCTTCGATCCCGGCTCCACCGGGTGCCCCACGATGGGGGCGCTCGCCGAGTGCGTGCGCTCCACGACCGGTGCCGTGCGCAGCGCGCATCCGCAGACCTCGCTCGCCGGACTCGGGCCGCGGGCAGGGGAGTTGCTGGGCCGGCATCCCCTGAGCAGTCATCTCGGCAGGCTCTCGCCGATGCGGCGGCTGTACGCCGCCGACGCCCAGATCCTGCTGCTGCGGGTGGGGTTCGAGGTGTGCAGCGCCTTCCACTACGCCGAGTATCTGGCGCGCCCGCTCACCGACTACTTGCTGCGTCCCCGGCCCGCCCGGCGGACCTACCGGTGCGTGATGGGGCGGGAGGGGAACTGGGTCGAGTACCGCGATCTCGTCCTGGACGACAGCGACTTCGGCGCGATCGGCTCCCGGCTGCCGGGAGGACTGCTGCGCGAAGCCTCGTGGGCATCAAAAAAGGTCACCTTGTGTGGAATTAGGGACGTGGTTAGTCATGCCCGAACCGAGATGACCAGATATCGCCAGCCTTTGGCCTGAAAATAACGAACCGTAGGGGCGCCCCGTCCGGCACATTGTTGGTTCCGGCCGGAGGGGCGCCGTCGGCGGGGCGGACCGGCGGCTTGTCGGGCAGGCAGGGGGACTGGTGGACAGAGCTGAACGGGCACAGGGCCGCGTTCCCGACCATCGGCCCTACTTCTTTCTGTCCTACGCCCACACACCGCCGTGGGGTCCGGACAGCGGGGACCCCGATCACTGGGTGCGTGTCCTGTTCAAGGATCTGTGCAGCCACATCATGGCCCTCACCGACCTGCCCGCCGGTTCCAACGCCGGTTTCATGGACCGGGAGATGCGCTCCGGGGAGGGCTGGCCCGAGAAGCTGAGCCAGAACCTCGCCTCGTGCCGGGTGTTCGTACCGCTCTTCTCGCCCCGCTACTTCTCCAGCGAGATGTGCGGCCGGGAGTGGTTCGCGTTCACCGAGCGGATGCTGCACGCCAGGACCACCGGGGAGAGCGTTGTGCCCGCGATCGTGCCCGCACGGTGGACCCGCTTCGAGTTCAGCGAACTGCCCGACTCCGTACGCCACATCCACCTGGACGACTCGGGTCTCGGCAGCGGATACACGACCCGGGGAATCTACGGACTGATCAAGCTCAAGCGACTGCGCGAGGAGTACGAGGAGACCGTGCTCGGTCTCGCCGAGCGCATCGTCCACGTCGCCCACGAGTCGAAGCTCCCGCCCAGCCGGCCCCGCGACTACGAGGCCACCCCCAGCGCCTTCAAACCGCCCGGCACCGGCCCCCGCCACATCCGCCTGACCGTGGCCGCGCCCACCCGCGACACCGTCCCCCAGCACCGCGACCGGCAGCCGTACGGCGACGACGCGCTGGGCTGGAACCCGTACCACTCGGAGTCGACCCGGCCGCTGTCCGCGGTCGCCGAGGATCTGATCCGCACCCTGGACTACCGGGTGACGGTCGCCTCCTTCGACGACGAGGACACCAGCGAGCACGTGTTCGCCGCCGGCGCGCACGAACCCCAGGTCCAGGGCCCCGGCATCCTGCTGGTCGACCAGTGGGCGCTGAGCGACGAGGAACGCCGGCGGCGGCTCAAGACGTTCGACGCGGCGGCCCGTCCCTGGCTGAGCGCGATCATCCCCCGCAACCGGGCCGACATCCAGTGCCGCGGGCCCGAAGGACAGCGCCTGGCCGAGGAGTTGGAGCGGGCGATGCCCACCATCCTGGACCGGGCCCGGCGCAGCGACCACCGCATCGCCGTCAACGGCGTCCCCACCCTGACGGCCTTCACCAATGTGCTGCCCGCCGTGGTCGCACACACCACCCGGCAGTTCCTCAAGCACGCCGAGGCCCGGCCGCCACAGGTCCCGCATGTTCCGCGACCTCGGCTGCTGGACCTTTCCGCACCGCCCGGACCCGGTCCGGAGAACCCGGAAGACGACGACAAAGGAGAGGCATGACGGCCGCACGAGACGGACGCATCATCACCTTCTACTCGTACAAGGGCGGCACCGGACGGACGATGGCGCTGGCCAACACGGCGTGGATTCTGGCCGCCAACGGAAAACGCGTGCTCGCCGTCGACTGGGACCTGGAGGCGCCGGGCCTGCACCGGTTCTTCCATCCCTTCCTGGACCCCAACGTGATCACGGCCACCACGGGTGTCCTCAACATCCTCCAGGACTACGCCTGGGCGGCGACGGACGGCACCCATCGCACCGGCGCCTGGCACCGGGAGTTCGCCGACGTCGAACAGCACGCCGCCTCCCTGTCCCCCGAACCGCTGGGGCTGAGCTTCCCGGACGGCGGCTCGCTCGACTTCCTCTCCGCGGGCCGCCAGTTCCGCGCCTACTCGTCGGCGACCGCCTCCTCCCTGGAGTGGGACAACTTCTACGACCGGCTCGGCGGCGGCGCCTTCCTGGACGAACTGCGCGACAGCATGAAGCGCTCCTACGACTACGTTCTGATCGACTCCCGCACCGGTCTCTCGGACACCGCGGACATCTGCACCCTGCAGATGCCCGACGTCCTGGTCGACTGCTTCACCCTGAGCGACCAGTCCCTCAACGGCGCCGCCGACGTCGCGCACAGCGTCGGGGACGAGCACCGCAAACGGCGCATACGCGTGCTCCCGGTACCGATGCGCATCGACGAGGGCGAGAAGGACAAGGTCGACGCGGGCCGCGCGCTGGCCCGGCTGAAGTTCGCCGGACTGCCGAAGGGACGGCAGGGCGAACAGCTGGGCGCCGACGAGATCACCGACTACTGGGGCCATGTCGAGATCCCCTACCGCCCCTACTACGCCTACGAAGAGACCCTCGCCACCTTCGGTGACGAGAAGGGCGACCCCAAGTCCCTGCTGTCCGCCTTCGAGCGGCTCACCTCGGTCCTCACCGACGGCGCGATCACCAGTCTGCCGACCATCCCGGAACCGGTACGGCAGCGCTGCCGCGACGCCTTCATCCGGCGCCGGCCGTCGGCCACCACGGCCGAGATCATCATCGTGTACGCGGCGGAGAACCGGATGTGGGCCGACTGGGTCGAGTCGTTACTCAAGCGGGCCGGCTGCAACGTCACGCTGCACGAGCTGTCCGCCAGTCCCGTCGACCGCAGCGGGCCCGCCACCCGCACCCTGGTCCTGCTGTCCGGCGCCCTCCAGCACTCACGGTATGCCGAGGGCGTCCTGAGCGCCCTGGTGAGCTCCACCCCGGCACCGGGCGCGCTGGTGCCGGTGCGCATCGACGAGGCCCGGCCGCAGGAGTCGTACCTGGACCAGGACCTGTTGATCGACCTCCAGGGGTCCGACGAGTCGCAGTGCGCCACCGCCCTGCTGAGCGCGCTGGAGCTGCCCGTGCAGCTGCCGGACCCCGGGCCCGCGGCGCCCCGGTTCCCCGCGCACGAGCCCCGGTTCGTGAACGTGCCGCAGCGCAACACCACCTTCACCGGGCGCGGTCCGATCCTCGACCAGGTGCGCGAACAGCTGCGCGGCGGAATGTCGGTCGTCCTGCCGCAGCCCCAGGCCCTCTTCGGCCTGGGCGGGGTCGGGAAGACCCAGATCGCACTGGAGTACGTGCACCGCTTCATGGCCGACTACGACCTGGTCTGGTGGGTCTCGGCGGAGCATGTCGACGACGTCGTCGCCTCGCTCGCCGAACTCGGTGCCCTCATCGGGGCGCCCGGCGGCGACGACATGGCGCTGGCCAGCCAGGAAGCCGTACACATGCTCTCCGAGGGCAACCCCACCCGGCGGTGGATCCTCGTCTTCGACAACGCCGACGATCCCGAGGACCTCGTCGGGTACTTCCCGGCCGGCAGCGGCGGCCACATCCTCATCACCTCCCGCAACCAGTCGTGGTCCCAGCGGGGAGCCACCCTCGGCGTCGACGTCTTCCTGCGCCGCGAGAGCACCGAGCACCTCTCCCGCCGCGCCCCGGGGCTCACCCTGGAGGAGGCCGACGAGGTGGCCACCGCCGTCGGCGACCTCCCGCTCGCCGTGGAACAGGCCGCGGCCTGGCTGGCCGAGACCGCCACCCCGACCGCCGAGTACCTGCGCCGGCTCACCGAACAGACGGCCGCGGTCCTCGCTCTCAACCAGGCCGCCGACTACCCCGAGACAGTCGCCGCGACCTGGAACATCTCCATCGAGCGCCTGAAGGAACGTTCCCCCGCCTCGGTACGACTGCTCCAGCTCTGCGCCTTCCTCGCCCCCGAGCCGATCTCCTCCCATCTGCTCTACGGCAAGGCGATGCTCGACGCGCTCAAGCCCTACGACCCCGCGCTCCAGGACGGTCTGCTCCTCGGCCGGGTGATCCGGGAGATCGGCAGGCTCGCGCTCGCCAAGGTCGACCAGGTGTCCAGCTCCGTCCAGATCCACCGGCTGGTCCAGGCCGTGATCCGCTCACAGATGACGGAGGACGAGCGGCGCACGGCACGGCACATGGTGCACACCGTGCTCGCGGGCGCCCGGCCCGACGGCGACGAACCCACCGACGACCGCGAGTCCTGGCCCCGCTTCGACGCCATCTGGCCGCACCTGTCGGCCTCGGACATCCGCAACTGCACGGAGGCCGACCCCCGCCGACTGCTCATCGACCGCGTGCGCTACCTGTGGAAACGCGGCGACTTCCCCCGCGCCCAGCAACTCGCCGAGACCCTCCTCGCGCACTGGAAGCCGATGCTCGGCGAGGACGACGTGCAGTACCTCTACCTCCAGGGCCAGCTCGCCAACGTGCTGCGCTCGCAGGGACGTTACGTCGAGGCGCAGAACATCAACGAGGCGCTGCGCGAGCGACAGCGACGGGTCCTGGGCAGCACCCACCCGCACACCTACGTCACCACCTCCAGCCTCGCCACCGACCTCGCCGCCCTCGGCCAGTACACGCGAGGCGTGGAACTGGCCCGGGAGGCGCACAGCGGGTTCAGCGAGATCTTCCACGAGTCGCATCCGCGCACCCTGAACGCGGCCAACAACCTGGCGCTGGCGCTGCGCATGGTCGGCAGGTACAGCGACGCGCGCCAGATCGACAAGGACACCTTCGACCGGCGCACCCGGGTCCACGGCACCGATCACATCTACACGCTGTCGTCCTCGGAGAACCTCGGCCGGGACCTGCGCGAGGTCGGCCGCTACACCGAGTCCGTGACCGTGCTGGAGGACGCGTACGCCAAGCACGAACGCACACTGGGCCCGGAGTTCCCCGGCACCCTGCGGTGTGCCAAGTCGCTCGCCGTGTCGCTGCGCAGGGCGGGCCGGTTCGAGGAGGGCCAGCAGCTCACGTCGGCCACGCTGGAGCAGTACCGCAAGCAGAACGCGGCGACCACACCGGACGCGCTGGCCTGTGAACTGAACCTCGCCGCCGACCTGTTCGCGGCCGGCGACCGCCAGGACGCGCGCAGGACGGCCCAGCGGGTGCTCGCCGAGTACGTGAAGGTGCCGGGCGAGGGCCACCCGTACACCCAGACCGCCATGAACAACCTCGGCATCTTCCACTGGGGCTGCGGCGACCTCGAAGAGGCCGAGTCGGTGTTCCGCAAGGTGCTGGACCGGATGAACACGGTGCTGGGCGACCACCACCCGCACACCCTGTTCTGCTCCGCCAACTACGCGATCGTGCTGGCCGAGACCGACCGACTGGAGGAGGCCTGGAAACTGGAACAGCGCGCCATCGACTCGCTGCGCGAGATCCTCGGCCGGCAGCACCCCGAGACCCTGGCCGTCGTCAGCAACGGCGCGCTCACCCTCGACGCGCTCGGCCGCACCGACGAGGGCCAGGTGCTGCGTCAGGAGGCGGTGACCGAACTGCGCAGGCAGGCACGGCAGCTCGGCGAGAACAACGGCATCACCCACCTGGCGACGCACGAGCGGCGCGTGTACCGGGACCTGGAACCGCTCGCGGTGTGACCGTCAGCCCCGGGGCGTGCCCGACAGCAGCCAGTCCAGTACGTCGGGCAGCGCGCGCAGCGCCGAGAAATGGGCCGCCTTGGGTTCCAGGACGGCCTTGGCCCGCGGAATGCGCGCGGCCAGCCAGGAGAAGTGGGCGGCGGGCGAGAAGACGTCCTTCGCGCCGTGCCACAGCAGCACCGGCACCCCGATGTGCGCCGGGTCGAAGCCCCAGGGGCGGGTCAGGGCTATGGCGTCGTCGATCCAGCCGTACGGCGAGGTCCGCAGCGCCTCGTGGTAGTTGCGCAGCAGCATGGAGCGGATGCTGTTGTCCGAGACGATCAGCCGGTCCTCGTCGGTCAGCTCCGAGCGCAGCTCCTCCAGCAGGCGGGCCGGATGGCTGCGGATGGCCGCCGAACGCGGGATGATCCGGGCCGCGTACCGCTCCGGGTCGGTGAACGCCGTATGGAACTCCAGGACGTTCGAGGGCGCCATCCCGGCGAACCAGTCGAGCCCCTTCGCGTCCCGCGGCGCGAGGGCCACCAGGGCCGCCGCGCGGGTCACCCGGCCGGGCAGCAGCGCGGCGCAGGCCAGGGCGTGCGGTCCGCCGCCGGACCGGCCGACGACCGCGAAACGGCCGAGCCCGAGGGCGTCCGCCACGGCCGTCACGTCCTCGACGACGTCCACGACGCGCCGGCCGGGCCTGCGGTCCGAACCGCCGTATCCGGGGCGGTCGAAGCTGATGAGCCGCGCGCCGTGCTGATAGAGGAACATCGACCGGGGCCGCGGCCCGACGCGGCTGCCGGGCATGCCGTGGAGGAGGAACACCGGACGGCCCCGCGGGTCCCCCGAGACCTCCACCTGCAGCCGCCGCCCGCTCTTCGTCTCCACCAGATCAGGCACCGCCGAGTCCCCCTCCCGTGCCCGTGGTCTGCCCGTACGGCCCCGAAGCGAAACGACGCGGAAGCCCAACCGCCCGACCACACCTGGGCGTTCGCCCCAAGGACACACGCGGCCGGCACGAGCGGCACGACCACGGTAAGGCCTCAGGCCGTCGGCGTCCCTTCGTCTTTTCCGGCCATGGGCGGTACGACGTCGGTCCTGATGGCCGGCGCGCAGGCTCAGCCGACGTCGAACGCCTCGGCGACGGTCAACGTGTCCTCGTACAGGTGCATCCGAACGATCCGGCCGCCCTCGACCACCAGGTGCATGGCCACCGGTGTGGTGAACTCCTTGCCGCTGGCCACGGCGGTGTGCGTGAAGACCGCCAGCAGCACCACGTCACCACCGTCGACGACAAGGCGCTCCAGCACGACCTTGCTCTGGCCGTGCGCGAAGTGCGGCCACATCGTGGTGAAGTACGGCGCGACCTCCTCCCTGCGGGTACGGCGCCCCGTCCAGGGCAGCGCGTCACTGCCGGGGACCTGCCAGTCGATCGCCTCGGAGAACAGTTCCTGGATGCCGTCGGGGTCCTGTCTGCCAAGGCGCTCCAGGAACTTCTCGACCACGGTCCGCGAGGTTTGAGCATCTGTCGCCATCGTCCTTGCCCTTTCCATTTGTCTCTTCGTCTGCCTTGAGATGTGCGGTCGATGTAACAACTCTGGTTACATCTTTGCGCGCGGAATGCGATTCCCCTTGACGAGGTGAAGTCGACGGTCCGAGGTCAGGCGGCTTTCAGGACGTCCCGCAGCACGTCCTCCAGCGTGGTCTTGGCCAACTCCCCGCGCAGGGCGGCCTCCACGTCGTCGTACACGGCGGTCATCGCCGGTCCGATGCCATGGCCCACGACGCACTCGGGGTCCGGTGTCGCGCGATGCAGGGCGAAGACCGGTCCGGGTTCGATCGCCCGGTAGACGTCGAGCAGGGTGATCGCCGCCAGGTCCCGCGTGAGCATCCAGCCCGCCCCCGCCCCCCGCCGTGAATCGGCCAGACCGGCCTTGCGCAGCTCGCCCAGCAGGCGGCGGATCACCACCGGGTTGGTGTTGACGCTCGTCGCGATCTGCTCGGAGGTGGCGACCTCGTGGCCCCGCCGCTGATAGAGCCCGATCCATGTCAGGGTGTGCGCCGCGATGGTCAGCCTGCTGTTGGCACTCACGTCGGACTCCACCTCCCTCACCCCTCGGTTCCAGTCGTAACGATAATTGTTACAACTGGATGGGGCAAGTTCTGCGGGCCGGCTGTACCGGCCTCGCCAAGGAGCACGCCACCCGCGAGCACACCGTCGCCGAGTTCGTCTCCGCCGGCCGGGCCACCGTCAATCGAGCCCTGGAACGCACCCAGGGCCGGCACGAACGGCGGTGGGCCCCGCCGACCTGTCGGCGGGCGGAACGGGTGACGGGTGGACCCGCTCAGGACCCCAGGATCACCCCGTGGCGGGTTTCTGGCGTTTCCGGGTCATGCCCCGGGTCGGAGCCAAGGAGATGACGCTGTCCTTGGAAACGATCAATCGCGGACTGATTCGCGGGAGGCCGGCTGTCCGTTCCGGCGAGAGCTTCGGCGGGTGACGCGCCTGGTCATGACGGTGATCGCCGCCCAGCCGGACAGGCTTCGAAGAGCACTGACCGGATGGTGTCGGCGTGCCGCCGGGACGCCGCCCGTCTGCGCTCCGAGGCGCGCGGCACTGCCCTGTTCGCCTTGCGGGAAGCGGGCCAGTTTGCCGTCGACGTCGGTCTTCCCGGTCTCCACGGCCGTCTCGGTCCAGTCCGGCGTCGCGCGGACGCGGGCGACGTTCTCGTGGATGACGACGCGTTCGCCGTCGCCGAGTTGTCGGTCGCGCAGGCCCGGGACGATGCGGCCCGACGCAGCGACGAACGCGTGCGTACGCGGGGATGGCTCCTACTTCGCGATCACCCTCGTTGGGTACGCGCCGTCGGTCCCGCGCGCACGGGGACGGCTCCGGCACCCACACCTGGGGACGGCACGGACGTCGCGTCGGTCCCCGTACGGGCCGTTTCTCGCCGCCTCGAGGTCGGCGGCTACGCCGTGATGTATGGGGCGCCCAGCACCTTGATCATCGTCCGCCACCATGTCCCGACACCCAGAGGTCACCGGTCGACACCTCGTCCGGATCCCCGCGTCCAGCCGGCGTCCAGAACTCGACGTCCAGACGCTCGCCCAGCCCACCCACGACGCCATCCTCCAGCTGCGGGCTGATACGTCCGCGCAGGTCAGAGTGACCTCAACTAACGCTGACGGCAACGGAGTCGAACTCACGAGCGGCGGAATCAGCCCCGTGGCCCAACACCCTGAATCCGCACCCCAGATGAGACGTTTCCGCAGATTACAGGCGTGCGTGGTGGGGCGGGTGGGACTCGAACCCACGGCCGACGGATTATGAGTCCTTTGAGGATCTTGGCAGCCCTTGTCGATCATTGCTCATCTTGACCTTTTTCCCAGGTCAGACGCGGTTTGGCGTCTCAGTCCTTCTCGGCCCATGTCAGTCTTTTCCGATCCTTGTGTCCAACGAGCGTCCAGAACGAGTCCCGGATGGGCACACTCGCCCGGTTCACGGACCCTCTTCCCAGCCGAGGAGAGGCTCTCGAAACCATGCGCAGCGGATTCCCTTTCCAACACGCAGCGACTCAAGGGCAGGTGGATCGCCCCTCAAGTACGCGGGGATAGCTCCGGCATCCGCATCTGGGACGGCACGGACGTCGCATCGGCTCCGCGCGGGCTGGGCTTGTTCCATCCCTCCGCGCCAAAGGACGAGCACCTCGTACGGAACGGGGTGAACGTCCACAGTCGTCTCCGCGCACCCCGAGTGTCCCCTCGTACCGTTTCGTGTACGGGCCGTTTCTCGCCACTCCGAGGACGGCGGCAACGCCGCGATCTATGGGGCGCCCAGCACCCTGATCACCGTCCGCCACCGGCTCCCGACACCCGGAGGTCACCGGACGACACCACCTCCGGATCCTCGTGTCCAGCCAGCGTCCAGAATTCGACGTCCAGACGCCCGCACAGCCCACCCACGACGCCATCCTCCAGCCATGGGCCGATACGTCTGCGCAGGTCAGTGACCTCAACTAACGCTGATGGCAACGGAGTCGAACTCAGTAGCTGTTGTCTTTCCAGGCTTGAGGGCTGCGTTTCCGCTGGTGGGGCATAGGGTCGGCGGCCCTGTGGGAGTGGTGGGCTGTCGTGTCGTCGCTCCTGTGGAGGTTGCGGATGCCGTCGGTCGTGGGACTGCTGGAACAGCACGAACTCAACGCTCGGCGCCGGGTCGAGAAGTTGCGGGAGGAAGCCGACCGTATCCAGGCCGAGTTGATCGTGGCCGAGCAGGAATGGAAGGAATGGGCCATCGCCCGCTCAGGGTCGGTGCGGTGCTGGTCGCGGAGAACGGTGACGCCGGTGTGGAGGCCGCTCAGGAACTGCGGGATGCGGCGAAGCCGAAAACGCAGGTTCCAGTGTGGCTTGAGGGACTGGCCTGGTCGGTGTTGTCGGTCGACTACCAGCGCATTCTGCAGGCTCTCGCGGACCGGCATCGCCTGCATCAAGGGCCGCTGACCTGCCAGGAGATGGCCGCGGTGTTCGGCATGAACGCGGTGCCGGCCAAGGTGAAGGCATTGCGGTCGAAGGCGAAACGGTGGGTCGCGCGGGGCTGGCTGGCCGAGCGGCAGCCGGGCCGATTCTCGCTCAGGGTGTGGCCGGGCTAGGCGGCGGGTCATGAGCAGCGTCATCGACCAGTAGATCATCGCCTCGGCGAAGTGCGTGGGTGAGTTGCTCGGCCGTGGTGACCTTGTCCAGCTGAGGCCAGGGCTCGGCCGTCCAGTCGGTCAGGTCGCGCATAATCGCCCGTGCCCGCGACAGCGGGCTCACCGAGTCGGGGAAGGGTTCTCGTACTCGGTAGAGCGTCGAGGACAAGGAACGTGCTTCCGGACAGGGCAGGGGCCGACTCGTCCTCACAGTACGCATCCGCCCCCATCCCGGATTACAGCCTGAAGTCAGACAGCGGTAGCCAGCGGCTCAGCAGGAGCAACTGTTCAGCGAACAGGGGGTATGTACCTCGACATGGCCTTGGTCGGCGTTGCTGCCGAGGTTGAGGTCGCCCAGACTGTCGGCGCTTTCGTGTAGACCCGCGGAGGGGACCCCTGAACAGCGAGACTGGCTGGCTGCTGACCGGCACCTGCCTGCCGGTCGCCGGGGAAGACCGCCGGACGGCCTGCCCGACCTCCATTGCTTCGCCCACGTGTTCCGCCCCACCCCGGCGTCACCCCGCACGAGTGGCTCGCATGCATCGCCTCCACTGCGGCGTAGGGCTCCGGGCGTCCGAGTCACCAGCCTTGCTGGGGTTCGCCCAGCAGAAGTCCGGAGTCGCGGAGCCAGTTCTCGCCCTCAGTCGTCCAGGCGACGCGGGCGCCGAGGGAGACCCAGACGCCGAACTCGCCGGGTGACGGCTCGGCGATCTGGCGCGTCCAGACGCTGTTGGCGCAGAGTTGCACGCCACAGTCCTTGGACTCGGCGAGACCGCGCCAGCCGTAGTCCCAGCTTGCGTTCAGAGCCAACGGTCCGAGAACGGAAACCATGTGATCCAGTTCGCCCTCGGTGCAGTCGGGGTCGGGCTCGCTATAAGGATCACCAAAGGGCGAGGCCGAGTCCAGAGTGAGGGTCAGCCCCGCGGGCAGCGGCCAGAGGTCGGTCAGGTCGGGGCGGAGTCTCACGTACCCGGCGAACCAGGAGTTCGGCTCGTCGTTGTCGAACGTGACGACGGTGCGACGCCGCAGTTCCTCCAGAGAGAGGCCGACGCCGGGTTCTCCCCGGTTCCTGTAGATGCGGGCGGTGTCGAAGGCGGAGAGGGCGTAGGCGTATTGCTCGGCTGTGGTGACCGGCTCCATTCGGGGCAGGAGGTCCAGTCGGCCAGTTCGCGCGAGAGCTCCCGCGCCCGTGCCAGCGCATTCGGCGCGTCGGGAAAGGACTCGCGTACTCGGTAAGGCATCGAGGACAAGAGACGTGCCTTTCGAACAGGGCCAGGGGCGGAGGCGCCTTCACGGTACGCATCCGCCCCTGCACCGGGTTGCAGCCTGGTGTCAGTCAGCAACAGCAGGCGCATCTGTAGGAGTACCCGTTCGGTGAGTAGCAGGTGTGTCGCTCGACACGGCCTTCGGCGGCGTCGCTGCCGAGTTCGCCCGCCAGACGGCCTGCCCTACCACAACTACTTCACGCGCATGTTCCGCGCCGCCCCGCGCAGTGGCGCGCACGCCCCACCTCCGTCCGAGCGGAGGAGGCTCGGAGCGGTCCGGGTCACTCCTGCTGTGCTTCGCCCAACAGGAGCCCGGAGTCACGGCGCCAGACTTCGCCCTCGGGCGACCGGGCGACGCGGGAGCCAAGGGCGATCCAGACACCGAACTCGCCGGGGGACGGCTCGGCGGCCTGATCCAGCCAGACGCCGTTCAGGCAGAGTCTCACACCGCAGTCTTTGAACTCGGGCACTCCGCGCCAGCCGCAGTGCCAGGAGGCAGTCAGCATGAGCGGGCCGAGCACGGCCACCATCCGGTCCAGTTCCTCCTCGGTGCAGTCGTCCTCGGGCTCGCTGTCGGGCCCGCCAAAGGGCGGGGTCCGGTTCAGACTGACGGTCACGCCCTCGGGCAGCGGCCAGAGATCGGCCAGGTCAGGACCTAGCCGCAGGTCCGCCATAAACAACTGGGAATACGGCTGCTCCGCGTCGAACTTGACGACACCGCGGCGCCGCAGCTCGTCCAGCAACGGTACGGCGCCGGGCTCCCTGTCCCCGACGATGCGGGCGGTGCCGAAGGAACGGAGGGCGTGTGCATATTGCTCGGCTGTGCTGACCGGCTCCAGTTGGGGCCAGGGAATGCTGTTCCAGTCGGCCAGATCACGCATGATCGCGCGCGCCCGCGACAACGCACTCGCGGCGTCGGGAAAGGATTCGCACACTCGGAAAAGCGGCAAGGAACGTGCCTTTCGGACAGGGACAGAGGCGGACACGCCCTCACGGTACGCATCCGCCCCTGTCCCGGATTACAGCCTGATATCAGACAGCGACAGCAGGCAGATCAATAGGAATACCCGTTTGGCGAATAGTAGGTATGCCCCTCGACATGACCTTCATCGGCGTTGTTGCCCAGGTCGAAGGTGCCCAGACTGTCGCCGCTCTTGCTGTAGACCCGCAGACGGAACCCGCGGACCGAGGCGAGGCCGCCGTTGTTCTTTATCCGCAGAGCCCGATATTGGCGGACCCACCCCTTGACCTCCGAGGCGTCAACCAGGTCCGGGACCTGTATGAAGACCTCGTTGACCTCCGTACCTCCCGCCCAGTCCTGGCGCCAGCGCAGCTGCTTGACAGCCTCTCTGAGCTGGCCGTTGAAGCTCTTGAAGCTGTTCTTCATGATCGTCTTGATCTCGCCGTAGCCGACGATGTTGCCCTGCTGGTCGAGGTACTCGATGTCAGGGTTCTCCACCCTCTCGCCCGGCTCGGCCTTCAGTTGGTTCTCGTCGGGCATCCGCCGAGCCCGTGTGCCCTCCGGAGCACCGTCCAGCGAGCGGTAGGCGTTGTCCAGGGTGAGCGGCGCCTCGCGTTCTTCCTCTTCGCCGTGCTCATCAGCCAGCTTCTGCGCCTGCACGTCCCGGCTCGGCTCATCGGCGGACGAGCCGTCCGACCCGCCCCCGTCGTCGCTGCCCCCGCCCCCATCACCGTTCTGCACGGCAAACGCGATATTCGGCGCTGCGACGGCAGTGGCCACCGTGGCGGAGCCGGAGACGGCGAGTGCCGAGCCCGCCATGATCAGTGCCTCGCCCGGTCCGAGCGCCCCGATACCGGACAGCATGAGTGCGCCGCCCAGGCCGTCCGCGGCTCCGCCGAGCAGCAGCTCCCCGACGCCGAGTGCGGCCATGGGGCCGTTGGTCCGGTCGATGACCTGCTGGGCGGTGTCGGCGAAACTGGAGACCGCGTTCGACAGGGAGCTGAACCAGTTCTGACCGGTCGGGTCGCTGCCGGTCACCGGATTGTTGGCGGCGTAGTCGTAGCCCGTCAGCTGCGAGGGGTCGGTGGCCTCCAGCTGCGGGTCACGGCTGACGAAGCGGCCGGTCTGCGTGTCGTATTCGCGCAGACCGAGGTTGACCAGGCTGGTGGCGGTGTCGGTGGTGCCGCCCACATAACCCTTGTCGCCGAGCCAGGAGGCCGGGGCCGCGCCGCGGGTGCCGCCGAACGGCAGGTACTGACGCCGTGTCACCGCCTGGGTCTGGTAGTCGACGGACAGGTAGTCGGTGCCCTGCCGGTTGGGGATCAGATACTGGACGTTCCCGCTGCTGGAACGGGCGGCCACGGTGGTGCCGTTGACGGAGTAGTAGCGGGTGCCGGTCACCGCCTTGGTGGCGGTGTTCTCCACCAGTTCCTCGTCGCCCAGGTAGAGCGTGGCCTGGGTCGGGTCGGTGCGCAGCACCAGGCCGCCGTCGAGACCATACAGGTAGCTGGTGGCGCCGGCCGACGTGGTGTCGGTGTCCAGCCGGTTCTGGTGATTCCAGGTCAGGGTCTGGTCGCCCAGTGCTCCGCCCTGGATCGAGGTGGTGTTGCCGGAGTCGTCGTAGTGGTAGGACGCCGTGTTCGCGGAGGCTGCCGGGCCGGTGGCGGTGGTGCTGCCGAGCGTGTGCGGCTGGTCGGTCGCGGAGCCCGGGGCCGGGTAGTGGTAGGTCGTGGTGGTGTCGTCGGCGCTGTTGCCGGTGGTGTCGTGGTCGGTCTGCGTCTGGCGCTGGCCGTCAGCGGCGTAGCTCCAGGTCTGCCAGTAGGGGTTGGTGCCGCCGACGGTGGAGCTGCTGCCGGTGGCGGGTGTGGCTGCGCAGTTGTCGGTGGCGGTCCAGGCCGCGGTGAGGCGGGCCGCCCAGTCGTAGCCGTAGCACTGGGTGTCGACTACGGAGCCGCCGCTTTGGCTGTCGGTGGTGGAGGTGAGCAGTCCGGCGCCCTTGGAGACGGCCGAGTTGCCCCAGGTGTAGCTGGTGTCGTCGACGACCGTGCCGCTGGTGGAGTCGGTGGTCTTCGCGTCGGTGGGCTGGCCGGTCTGCGGGTCGTACTTCAGGGTCAGATCGACCCAGCTGGTGGTCGGGCCCATGGAGTACTGGAGCGGGTCGCCGTACTCGTCGTAGCCGATGGCGGAGACGTACGTCCAGGCGGCGGTGCCGGTGCTGCCGACGCTGGTGACCTGACCGTACTGGTCGTAGCCGTAGTTGACGGATTCCGCGGGCAGTCCGCCGCTCGCCGGGTCCTGCTGGCTCGCCAGCGTACCGGTGAGTTTGTACGTGTAGGCCTCCGTGTAGCCGGCGGACGGCGCCAGCGCCGCGACGTTGCTCGGCAGGTTGGCCAGCGTGGTCTTCGAGGCAGCGACCTCGCCCATGCCGGTGTAGGCGAGCACCGCGTTGGTGACCGAGGCGCTGGTGGTACCCAGCTGGTAGGAGGTGGAAGAGGTGAGGTACCCCTTCTTCAGCGTGTCGTACGTCCAGGCCGCGACCTGGTTGGCGGTCGACGGGGTGGCATTGCCGGTGATGTCGTAGGCCGCGGTCCTGCGGCCGTCCTTGTCGTACTCGTACTGGGCCTGGTCGCCCCGGGCGTCGGTCGTGGTGAGCAGTTGGCCTGCGTTGTCGTAGGTCGCCGAGGAGGCACCGGAGTCGGGGTCGGTCGCCGCGACCTGGTCGCCCAGGAGGTTGTAGGTCCAGGTCCAGGTGTTGCCTGCCGGGTCGGTCTGGCTGGCCTGGTGTCCGTCCGGGTAGTACGTGGAGTGCGTGTCCGAGTAGTCCGAGGCGGCGTCGTGGACCGGGTCGGCCTGGGCGCCCGCGTGGTACTGGTACAGGTCGGTCTGGCGTCCCCGGGCGTCGGTGATCGTGGTCTCGGCCACGCCGCCCTTCGGGGGCACGGTGGTGGTGAAGTTGCCGCCGAAGACGGTGGTGGTGTTCCAGGTGGCGGTGCCCAGCGCATAGGCGGTGGCCACGGTCTTGCGTCCGGCGCCGTCGTAGGTGAAGCCACTTTCTGAGGGGACGTCACCGTCCTGCGCCTGCACCAGCGTGGAGTTGGGGACGCCAGTGGTGTAGTAGGGGGCGGTGGTCTTGACCACCCAGCCGTTGGTGTCGTAGACGGTGTCGGTGACGTCCCGGCCGCCGTCGACGGTGGCGATCTGGGTTTCGCGAGGCCGAAGCAGCGCGTCCATCAGCAGTTCGCTGCTGCGGTAGCTGCCGTCGTCATTCAGGGTCTGCGTGACGACGGAACTCGGCTTGTCGGCGGCGAGCGTGTAGCTGTACTTGTTCGCGGCGGCGGTGATCCCGGGCCGGAACACGGCGGTGATCCGCCCCAGCGCGTCGTACTGCGCCTTGGTGACGTAGCTGGCCGCGGTGGTCTGCGTCAGCATCAACCCGCGCAGCGGGTCGTAGGTCTGACTGAGCGTCTGTTGCAGCGGGTCCGTGGAGACGACGGTGGTGGGTGCGGCGCCGGTGGTCGGGGTGTAGACGGTCGTGGTGGTCCGCTGGTCGGCGTCGGTGCTGGTCAGCGTTCGGCCGTAGACGTCCGTGGTGAGCGACGACATGGTCGAGTAGACCGGGGTGGACCCCTTGTACGAGGTGACCTGCTGGGTCGAGGTGGGATCACCGACCGTGGGTGCGGCGCCCAGCGTGCCGGAGCCGTCGTAGTAGACCCGCTTGTCGCTGACGGCGTCGTCCGGAAGCGTCGGGGTGGCCGAGCAATTGACGGACACCGTCTTCGTCTCGTCCACCAGGTCGAGGATCCGGGCGGAGGTGTTGTCCGCGTAGGTCGCCGTGGTGCACAGGTCGTCGGTCGCGGTGGATACGTCGCCCTTGTCGTCGACCTTGGTGACCCGGCCGTAGGAGTCGTGGGTGTAGTCGGTCTCGGTCTCCCGGGTGGCCCCGGACGCCAGCGGCGTGAAGACATCGACCGCGTTCTGGCCGGTCAGGAACGCCTTCTGCGCCGGCAACCCGCCGGACAACGCGTGGACAGCGGTGGCGTCGCTGCTCCAGGGTGCGGTGATCGTGTCGTTGACGACCTTTCCGCTGTTCAGCCCGTTGTAGAGGATCGCCTCGTACGTCAGACCCGCGTACTGGGCCGAGTCGACCACCGGCGGATCGCCGCGGGAGTCGGTGACGGTCGCCGAGCGGGTCTTGCCGCCGGGCAAGGTGTCCCCGTCCATGCCGCGGAAGTAGGTGTAGTCGCTCTCGGTGACCGGGTCGGGCGCGGTGCCCGTGGTGACCTTCATGCCGCCGTAACCGCGCCACTGGTTCCAGGTGCGCTGGGCGGTGGGGGTCAGCGGATTGTCGTCGTAGTGCCAGGCAGGGGTACCCACCGGGATGTAGTGGGTGACGATGGTGTCGTTGACGCCGCCGCCGGTCGGGTCCTGTTGGGTGACCGCGGTGACGATGTACTTGTTGAACCAGTCCAGCATCGGGCTGGTATGCCCGGTGGGAGTCCAGTAACCGGGGTAGCACAGGGAGGTGTTCTGGCTGGCGTCGCTCGGGGTGCCGCCGCTGCAGGCGGCGGTCGAGTAGCCGACGCTGATGATGCCGCCGGACTCGGTGGTGATGGTGTTGAGCCGGTAACGGGTGATCGGCGGGTAGCCGTCGGTCACGTCCACCCGGTTCGACAACGGCGCGCCGGAGAAGGTCACCTTCGGCATGGCGAGCGCCGACGTGGAACCGCCGGCGGAGGTGTCCTGGCCGGAGCGGGTCACCGAATTCAGCCACAGCGAGGGCGTGGTCGCGTCCCCGGTGGCGGGGAAGGAGTAGGTGAACGCCCAGGAGTCGACGTTCGTCTCGGTGGAGCCGACCAGCGCCTGGGTCTGAACGCCCGTCAGCTCGTTCTCGCTCCAGAACGTCGGGGAGTTGGCCGAGCAGGTGGCGCCGCTGGCGCAGTTCAGGTCGAACGGCACGTCCGGCCAGTTGGACGCGGTGGAACTGGTCAGCGTGGAGGTGGCGCACCCGGTGGCGGAGGTGTTGCAGCGGCCGTTGTAGGTGAAGGTGACCTGGCCGGCCGGGCTGGTCGAGTACACGGAGCCGTCGCGCTGGCCGTACTGGATCTTCGCGAGCACCGCGTCGCGCACGTAGGGGGTGTCGGCGGTCTTGCCTAGGTTGCGCGCGTAGTAGGCGGTGGTCGGCGTGTAGAAGGAGGACATCACGTCGCCGTGGGTGTCCTTGACGTAGTCGAGCATCCAGCGGTAGCCCTGCTGGCACCAGGAGTTGGCCCAGGTGGCGTTGTAGCAGGGCTGGGTCGAGTCGGTGGTGTAGACGGGCTCGGTCAGTACCGAGTTGGTGACCGTGTTCCCCGACGCCCACCCCGGCAGCCTGTTCAGGCCGAACGTGTACTGGGTGCCGTTCGACGTGGTCACCCGGAAGTATTCGCCGCTCTGGGCGCCGTTGGTCGCTCCGGTCAGCCGCTCGACGCGCTCGTCGGAGTCGCCCTGGGCCCGGTAGTCCCCTGTGGTGTCGTCCTTGATCAGGGTGGTGGTGGTGCCGTTGAGCGAGAGAGTGAGCTGGTTGTCGGCCGACCAGCAGTTGTCCCAGGTCTGGGTGGTGCCGCTGGGGTTGTCGTGGCAGGAGCCGTAGGAACGCTCGATGTAGTTGCTCGGCAGCGAGAAGCCGTCGCCGACGACCGAGGCCTGGTTGTTGGTGGACGAGGTCAGGCCGTCCACGCTCTGGGAGTCGTAGCCCAGTGAGAGGTTGGGCGTCAGTCCGCCGGGGACGCTGGGTCCGGTGATCGGGTAGGACCAGGTGAACGCATCGGTGCTGCCGCCAGCCTGCCAGGAGCCGGAGGGCTTGAGCGAGGTGGCGGTGAAGTCACCGCCACCGCCGCTCGGGGCGGCGGTGGCAGCCAGGACCACGCTGTTCTTGGCGAGGGTGAGCGGGGACGAAAGGGCCTGCGTCGTGGTGCTGTTGGCAGAGGCCACGGGAGTCTGGGTGCGGCAGGAGGCGAGTCGCGGCGTGGTCAGGGCGCAGTCGGGCAGCCGCACGAATCGTAGTCGTGAGCCCCAGTCGGCGCCGAATGCGGCGGTGAAGTCCCGGTAGTCCAGGCCGACTTCGACCTTGCCGTGGCTGCCACTCGGCAGCCCGGACAGCTTGAGCAGCACTCCATCGACACCCGCCGACTGCCCGGTCCGCTGCGGGAGGACGCGCACTGAGGCATGGTCGAGGCTGAGGCCGGAGGAGGGGGCCAGCCAGACCGGGAGGCTTCCCGCCCGGAGCCGTGCGCCGGATGCCGCATGCGTCTTCGCGGCAGTGCCGCCCGTTGCCGTCGGGGCCGCAGCGGTCGTCGCGGCGGCGGCGAAGGCAGCGGTACCGCTGGGCCACTTCACCTTCGGCGAGGGCGAGTTGGCCAGGTGTCGGACGGGGCCGTAGTGGGAGCGTACGGCGGTCACCGGGACCGGCTTGACCTGGGTTAAGCCGGGTTGCCGGTGGTTCGAGACCGCTTCGGCCGTACTGGTGAGGCCCACGATCACGGAGATCGCCGCCGTCATGGCGGTCAGTCCGCGTATCAGGGAGCCCACGGGTCTCGCTCGCCCGCCCGTCCGGGCGCGTGAACCTGTCGTCCTTGGCAAGAACTTGCTCCTTCGGATGACGATGAAGTCGATGAAGTCGATCTTGAAGACGCAACGGAACGCACCCAGGACGACCCTCCAGGAATTACCGCTCGGGAATCTCTGGCCAGATTTACGACATGGGCATATCGCTACTTTTCCGATGGCTGGTCGCATAGGGCGTCAACTTGCTGAATTGATCTTCGCGGGGTCCCGGACGGCCACTTGCATCCGCCACCGGGCCGACCCTTCGGCCGAGTTCTGGAGACAGGAACCCGATGCCACACCTCATGCGGCGTTGCGCTTCGCCGAGGTCTTCGCCGAGCCTGTGCACACCGGGAGCCGTCCGGCGCGTATCGCGGTATCGGATGCCTGTTTCGCCTTCGCCCCGGCCTCGCCCAGCGCGACGCTCACCGCACCGGAGGGCCATGAGACGTGCGGGGGTCGGCAGGCCGGCACGGGCTTGGGCTGGTGGCAGCGCGAGACGACAGCGGTGACCGGGACAGGCTTGTCATGAGCGGGGATTGGCGCCCGGTGTCGAACGGCCGCGGTGACTGGCGTCGCCCGTAAGACACCGCCGTATGACGCCATCGCGGCGGGAGCCGCGTTGGGGGCGCGCAGTGCAATCCGGCCCAGCCAGGCGCGTGCGGCCCGGCCTGTTCGGACCGCCTTGCCGCCCCGGCGTCTACCAGAAATCACAGCGCCCCACGCCCCTCGGCATCCATGACGATCACTCGATCCGAGCGGACGCTACCCACCCCTTGACGCTCGATGAACCCTCCAATGCAGGCATGACCAGACCTTTACGTCGCATACATGACAACGTTTCCCCGTCAATCGGGCGGAATGATCGCCTCCACCGACCGTGCCCCTCTGGTCACGGACAGCAGTGGACTCCTAGCGTCGTGAACTACTGGATCTTCAGGTCTCAGACAGAGGTGGATGTCCCCATGCGAAGGCACCACATACCCGGCGCACTCAGAACCACCGGCCGCAGCAGAGCCGCCGTCACCGCCACGCTTGCCCTGCTCGCCGCCACAGCGAGCCTGACCCCCGCGTATGCCGACACCACTGGGGCCGCGACCCTCTACTCCTCCGGCACCTCCGCCCCGGTCGCCGACGACACGCCCGAGCAATCGGATCTGCCTCAACTGCCGAACGGATACGGCCCGTCAGCCGCCCAGCTTGAAGCGATGGAGACCGCTGCGGCGACAGCCCAGAAGACCGGGAAAGCCGTCACGGTCAGCTCGTTGACAACCCCCGTCCAGCAGGTGGCCGCCAGTCCCGGCGGCGGATTCCAGCTGTCGGCCAACCCCGAGCCCGTGCGCGTCAAGCGGCACGGCAGCTGGGTCGCCGTCGACATGACACTGCATCACAACAGTGACGGCACCTGGTCTCCGGTCGCGACCGCGTACGGCACGGTGTCCTTCTCCGGCGGCGGTCACACCCCGTTGGCCACGACCCGTTACAGCGGCGTGAGCATGGCGGTCTCCTGGCCGGGCACGCTGCCCGCTCCCGTCGTCAAGGGCGGATCCGCGACGTACCGGTCCGTGCTGCCCTCAGTGGACCTGGTGGTCTCGGCCACCGCCGCAGGCGGCTTCACCGACACGCTGGTCGTCAAGTCCCCTGCCGCCGCCCGGAACCCGGCGCTGGCCACCCTCCGTCTGGGTACCCAGGTGACCGGCGGCCGCCTGGCCCGGGGCAATTCAGACAACCTCGCGTTGCGTGACACTCGTGGCCGGGATCTCATGGACGCGGCCAGCCCGATGATGTGGGACTCCAACACCGTGCTGCCGACGTCGGCAGCCAAGAAGGCGCGTACGGCGAGCACGGCCAAGGTCGCCGCGGACCCCTCGGACGCCGCACACCCCGGGCTGGCCGCGCGTGAGGCACCGGTGGGTACGAAGGTGTCCGCCTCACGACTGTCCCTCGTTCCGGACTCGCGGATGCTGACGGCCCGCTCCACGGTGTTCCCGGTCTACATCGACCCCACGTTCAACTGGCACCCGTACGATCCCGCCGCCCCGGCCTTCGACGAGGTCAAACAGGGTTGTCCCAGCAAGTCCTTCTACAACCAGACCGGCTCGCTCGCCGACAACGGATACCTGGGGGTCGGCTACAACGGCTGGCAGGAGGGCGCCTGTTACACCGGCAAGGAACACGCGATCTACCAGTGGAAGCTGTCCTCCACCCTCTTCGGCGCGCACATCAACACCGCGACCGTCGACGCCACAGAGATCTACTCCGCGTCCTGCTCCAGTTCGTACACCGTCAATCTGCACTGGTCGGGAGGCATCGGATCAGGCACCGACTGGAGCAACCGCCCCGGCTACAACAGCTACTCCACCTCCGCAAGCTACGCGCGTGCCTACAACCCGACGTACTGTCCCTCGAACGGTTCGGTGACCCACGGCCTGAACGTGCTTACCCCGATCAAGCACAACGCCGCCGGTCATTCCGCCACCTTCACCGCCACGCTCAGCGAGGACTCCGCCGAGGCCGGATACGACGACGGCGGCTTCTCCCGCTTCGAGCACAACCCCAGTCTGGAGATCTTCTACAACATCCCGCCGTCCGTCCCGTCCAAGTCGACGATGGCAGCGGTCGCCGGCGCGGACGACGCGGCCTGCGACACCACCGGCCCCGACTACCCGTACATGGGCAAGACCATCGCCAGCACCCCGCCCGTGCTGAGGGCGAAGGTCTCCGACGCCGACGGTGACAAGTTGCAGGCGACCTTCCAGTACTGGATCAACGGCTCCACCACCCTGCACACCGGGCTCAGCGGCGACAACCTGGCCAGCGGCTCCAACGCCGCCTACAGCCTGCCGGCGAGCTTCATCAGCTCACTGACCAGCGGCCAGATCGTGGACTGGCAGGTCAAGGTCACCGACGGTGAGGACTCCACCGCCTACACCCAGTCCCCGACCTGCCACTTCGTCGCCGAACCCACCGCGCCGAGCGCCCCCACCGTCACCTCGAAGAACAACCTCTACCCCAACACCGACAACGACGGGGTCACAGGCGCCGCGGCCGGCACCGCTGGCACCTTCAACGTGTCCACCAGCGGCGGGGCCAGCGCGACGAAGTTCGTCTACTCCGTCGACGTACCGCCCGCCACCAGCAACCCGCCCGCTTCCCAGATCGTCACCGCCACGAGCAACGCCGCCGCGGTGACCATCACTCCCTACTCCCCCGGTCCGCACACCCTTTGGGCGTACGCCGTGGACGCCGCAGGCGACGACTCCGGCACCACCGGCTACCCGTTCCTGGCCGCCGGGGACCCGAACACCACTTGCACGAGCCTGTCCGCGTGCTTCAACAACACCGGCATCAGCGCCGACGCCACCCCCGCCCAGGCCGACCTGGACGGCAGCGGCGACAGCTACTCCGCCACCGACCTCACCACCGCAGGCTGGACCAGCGGCGGCAAAGTCACGGTCGATGGAGCGACCTTCACCCTGCCCGCCTACGGAGCCGGGCAGAAGGACAACGTCCTGGCTGCCAACCAGACCATCACCTACAACGGCTCCGGAAACGCGCTGGAGTTCCTGGCCACCTCCACCTGGTCGGGGCTGTCCACCCCCGGAGCCATCGCCAACGACGACACCGCGCCCTACGTCCCGGCCGGAACCGCGGTGAGCGGTTCGTACTGCTTCTCGGGCACCGACCCGACGGGAGCCTGCGCGGCCACTGGCACCATCACCTACACCGACGGCACCACCGCGACATACGACCTGACCGTTCCCGGCTGGACCGTCAGCGCCGACTCCATTGCCGCCGTGGTCCTGCCCCACCGCAACAACACCTCCGGGCAGACCACCACCCCGCACCGGCTCTACGCATTCTCTGCACCCATCGACCCGGCGAAGACCATCGCCTCGGTGACGCTGCCCGACGTGGGCAACCACATCGGCTACCACACCCAGTCCCTGCACATCTTCGGCATGGCCACCCGCAACACCACCACAGGCACACCCGAGGCCAAGGGCACCACGGCCGCCGCACCGGCCGGCCAGAGCTGGACCGGCGCCTGGGCCAACCCCAACGAGGGTCAGTACAACTTCCAGGGCGCCAACTTCTCCAACCAGACCTTCCGTATCGCCCTGCCCGCCTCGATCTCCGGCAACACCGTCCGCATCAAGCTCGACAACGCCATCGGCTCCAGTCCGCTGTCCATCGGCCACGCCACCATCGCCCAGGCCTCCGGGTCCGGTGTCATCTCCGCCGTGCCCGCCGCCACCCCCACCACCCTCACCTTCGGCGGCAGCCAGGCGGTGGCCATCCCAGAGGGCGGTTCCGTCTACAGCGACCCGCTCACCTTCCCCGTCACCGCCAACCACTACCTCCTCGTCTCCTACCAGCTGACCAACTCCGTGCCGTACCTGGTCCAGCACTCCTTCGCCAACAACGCCTACCAGTACGTCACCGTCAGCGGCGCCGGGGACAAGACCACGGACACCACCGGCACGCCCTTCGCCAGCAGCACCGGAACCCTGCAGGGCTATTTCACCGACCTCGTCACCAACGTCGACGTCACCACCAGCCACACCCCGACCCAAGCGGTGCTCGGTGACGGACTCATCGACGCCTTCCAGCCCAACACCACCCCCATCACCAGCGGAAACCGCGTCTCCGACACTCTGGAAGGCGCCGAACCCACCACCCCCACCCCCTACGGCACCATCGCCGAGGGCATCGAATCCAACGACCTCATGACCGACAACCCGCAGCTCTACAACTCCAAGATCCTCGGCGGCCCCTCAGCCCTCTCCCGCATCGACCGCGACATCCTCGACCAGCCCGGCATCAGCAACGTCGTGGTCTACGAAGGCCTCGAAGACCTCCTCGGCGGCAGCACCCCGGACGAGTTGGAAGCCAACGGCTACACCGCCCTCGTCCAACAACTCCAAGGCTGGGGCATCTCCACCACGCTGACCTCCCTCACCCCCTGCGACGGCTTCAACGGCGACGGCGCCACCGCCAACGACCCCTGCACCAGCACGGTCGATGCCAACCGCACCGACGTCAACGACTGGCTCGACGACATGGACCTCGGCAGCCCCTGGTCCACCCCGCCGGTCTACTACGCCGACTTCAACACCGCCCTAGCCGTACCCGACACCGGAAACGGCGAGGACAAACTCGCCGGCGCCGCCGACACCGGCGACCATGTCAACCTCACCAACGCCGGGTACGCCGCCGAAGGCCTCGCCATCCTCTCCCCCCACGACACCTGGGCCCTCGACGACGGCGACGGATTCACCATCGCCAACGACACCGCCCCCACCGACACCCCCTACACCGTCAACGACACCACCGGCGTCGGCAGCAACACCCTCACCCTCAACGGCACCACCACCTGGACCAACGACACCACTCGCGGCGAAACCCTCTCCTTCGACGGCACCACCGGCTACGCCGCCGACAGCGGGCCGGCGCTCAACACGGCCGGCAGCTACTCCGTTTCCGCGTGGGTGAAACTCTCCTCACTGCCCACCAAGAACGCCACCGTCGCCGCCCAGGACGGCACCCAGAACAGCCCCTTCTACCTCCAGTACGACTACGCGGACACCGGCAGCCCACGCTGGGCCCTCGCCTTCGCCAACACCGACACCGCCGACCCGGCCCTCACAGTCGCCGACTCGACGACGGCGGCCACCGCCAACACCTGGACCCACCTGGTCGGCACCTACGACGCCACCACGAAAACCGCCCAGCTCTACCTCAACGGCAGCCTCGCCGCCACCGCCACAGGTGTCACCTCCTGGAACGCCGCCAACGCCTTCACCATCGGCCGCAGCCTCCACAACGGCACCAACAACGACTTCTTCCCCGGTCTGATCAGCACCGTCCAGGCCTGGAACTACGCCCTCACCCCCAACCAGGTCACCGCCCTCTACCAGCAAATCCCCTGATCCCTCCCGCCGTGGGTGCTTCCAACCCGACAGACAGGAGCACCCACGGCGGCGCACCACATGAGCCCCAAGACCTGCTGAGTAGCGACACAATCACACGTCGGTGCAGCCGAGTTGAACACCACCGGCGTGAGCACGTACAACTGCGCCATCAGGGTCTTCCGGATCTCGGTTGGCAGAACGGCATCTTCAGCCAGGCCGCCCGCAACACCCGGTGGGCCATCCTTGTCATCGCCATCTGAGACACTTCCTCGCCAAGCAAAGTCGTACCTGGAACACGCCTCTCGCAGGCGGTGAACGGGCGTCGGAACAAAGTCAGCTACCGGCAGTCCGTAGTCCGAGCAGCCGAACGGGGTACGTCGGCACCCCCTGGCTTACGTGCCCCGCCGAAACCGTGAGACACAGGGGGCGACTCGGTGGTGCGATCTGGGGCCGTTTTCAGTACGGGCCGTTTCTCCCCCACGCCGACCGGGCCACGTCGGCAACGGCAGGATCCAGGCGAGCCCAGTTGCCACCACACCACGCCCACTCCGCTACCCGCCGGGCAGGGTGGATGACTCGGCACCGGAGCGAATACTTCCGGTTTCCCCGCGTCCAGCCAGCGTCCAGAATCCAATGCCCAACCAGCCACAGGAGCCGTGTACCGCAAGTTCAACCGCTGCGAACTGGAACATTCGTGCAGGTCAGGAGCATTCACACTACCGACACCGGCAACGAGGCCGAACCCACGAGCAGCGGATCCGGTCCGTTCAGGCAAAGTTGACGATCCGACAGGACAAAATGAACGTTTCCGCAGGTCAGAAGCCTGCACAGGTGGGGCGGGTGGGACTCGAACCCACGGCCGACGGATTATGAGTCCTTTGAGGATCTTGGCGGTCCTTGCCGATCCACGCTCACCCTTGACGTTTTCGCAGGTCAGATCCGGTTATCCATGTTGGGGCTCGTCAGCTCTTGTCGGTCTGTTCCTATCCTTGTGGCCTCAACTCGGCCTCAATGAGGCCCGACAGGATCGCACTGATGAGATAGAGGACGATGGCGCCAGCTCAAGGACGGGAATCGAACCCGCGCGCAGTGGATTCGCCTTCCAATGCGCAGATGCGCCGCCCCTGTATCCGGGTGGAGCATCTGCGCTAATTCAAGAGGCGAACCTGTCGACCAGGGTGTCCATTAACCCCGGCTGTGGCCTGTCGACCGGTCAACCGAGGACATAGGTCTCGTCGCCGAAGTCGGCGACGATCTTCAACTTGCCGCCGAGCGCCTTGACGTAGGCAGCGAGGGTGTCGACCTCGCTGCGCTCCAGTTGACCCTTCTCGACGCGTGAGACCCGGGCCTGGGTGACACCCATGGCTTCGGCGACCTGCACCTGTGTGGCGTGCTGCCGCTTCCGCAACTCGGCGAGACGGTGCACACGGGAGGCCAGGACCATCGCCTGCGCCCCCTTCTGAATCTGGCCCTTTTCGGCATCGGTGAAGGCGAAATCCTCAGCCAGGTCGGTTCCGGTATCGGCCTGGACGGCGGCCGTCGAGGCAGACGGCGCGATCCGTGACGGCGCCTGGGTCGCTGAACTCACCGGCGACGTTCTGGACGGCAGGCCGCAGGGCATGCGGCTGATCGTCAGGAAGGAACGGCCGCCCCCCGGGGCCCAGTTGCGGCTCACGGATGCGGACGGCATGCGGCTGACCTGTTTTGCCACCAACACCTTGGGCCGGCCGATCGCCGAGCTCGAGCTCCGTCACCGGCTGCGGGCCCGGGCCGAGGACCGCATCCGCGCCGCCCGGACCACCGGCCTGCGCAACCTGCCCCTGCACCGCACGACCCAGAACCGGATCTGGCTGGAGATCGTGCAGATCGCTCTCGACCTGCTGGCCTGGATGCCGATGCTCGCTCTGACCGGCAAGGCCAGGCTCTGGGAGCCCCGCCGACTACGGCTCCGCCTGTTCAGCGCGGCCGACAGCTCGTGACCACCGGCCGTCGGCGAATCCTCCGCCTGGCCCGGCACTGGCCCTGGACCGGTCACATCACCGCAGGCCTCGACCGGCTCATCCAACTGCCCGACCCTGGCTGACCAGCAGATTCCCCGCCCCTTCGAGAGCACCTCAACACCCGGAGCAGTGGAATCCGGCGCCATCCCGAGGTGACACTCGGGTCTTCGGCCTGCACAGCCTCAGCCCACAGCCCGAAAACGGTCCACCGACTCCGCCAGCGGACCGTCACGAAACTTCGAGGCTAGAGCCACCGCGTGCCAAAGGAGCCAATGAAAGTCGAACGCGACACCTACGGTGCAAACATCATTCAGGGACGACTAAAGGTGGCGGACTTGGTTCGATAGACCTGGTCCGCCTCCTTTTCGGCGCGAACCTCAACGACAAAATCCGGTAGCGCCCCTTCGAGCGGTCGCCCATCTTGCCCAACCGACTCCGACTCGGCCTTCCAGTCGATCAAATGAACGACCGCCGAGTAGCGTCCGCTCGACAGATCGATCCGATTTGCATCCCGCCCTGGAAGGTCGCCCGCTTCCTCAAGTCCCCCGATATAGATCGCGCCCGGTGAAGCCAAGAGGTACGGCTCGGAAGACACGAGAACATGACGCCTTTCTCGCTCCGTGAGTCCCGAGCCCGAGATGTCCCAACGGATCAGTACCTCGAAGACCCCGTCGGCACCCACCCCAATGGGAACCAAGGCACCCGCAGAGATGGCCTGGACCAGGATTTCATCGTCCGAAGCCCAGTCATCCCAGTCATCGGGGTCACCCGTCTCGACGAAGTAGTCGATCTGCCAGAGTGCACACAGGCCGGCGTCAGTTCGAACGGTCCGCGAGATCTGCTGAACAGTGGGATCCATCGGCATATCCATTCGCAATCAGTACGAGCGGTCATTGTCGGGGAATGATGCGAACCTCATCAACTACATCCCCGACCTGGAGCCCAAGCCTCTTGATTTGTCGATCAATTTGAGGGCCAAGGCTGCGATTGACCGAAAAGTCCAGTGGCGACAGGTTGCTCACGTCATCTACGCCACCGAGCTGCAGGTCAATCACATGGTCGATATCCTGGCCCTCCTCGATCGCATTACCCGCGTTTCTCCACAAGTCGGCGGCGCTGGTACTGCCTCGCGCAGCGGCAGCATCGCTTACCACTAGCCTATCAGCCGCATTCAATGAAGCCACCTTGGCGTCAGCGGCCTCGATCTGATCCGCCGACCAGCCATTCTTGTACTTCAGCGTAATGACGCACCTATCCCCATCCGTATTGTGAACGAGGATCGGGACACCGCCCGCCACGACATAGTACGTGTGGAGTTGCTGGACGGTGAGGTTCCAGCGGTTCGCTGAGCCAGGCGTGGTTTTGGTGTTGACGACGTATGCGTGGTCGTTGGCATCCGTGTTGAGGGCGTCGCCGCGATGGAGTTTTCCGGCGGGGACCCATGTGTGCTTGGTGTCGTCCCAGAAGGGATGGTTGGAGGTCGTGTGGATGGTCGCGGTGTGGCCGTCTTTGGTGCGGATGGTGACGTCGAGCAGGTCGTGGTCGTGGTTGATCCACACGTGCTGGACGGTGCGGGAGCCCTGGTGTTTGCCGGTGTTGGGGTCTGCGGCTTCGACCTTGTCACCGTTTTTGATCTTGCCGATGGGTTTGGTCTTGCCCTTGTCCATGAGGACGGGGGTGTCGGGGCTGAAGCTGCACAGTTCGGCGGCACTCAGCTCGCCTTCCGCGGCTTCGCCTGCTTCGGCTTCGCCACCGCCGGCGAAAGCCAGTAGACCGTTCGCCATGAATCCGCCGGCGTCGTACGAGTGGGAGGAAGTGTCCACGCCCAGGTCTGAGACGACGGACTTATACGCTCCGCCCCCTACGCCGCAGCTGATGCCGGAGGCGCAAAGAGGAGAGAGTGCCTGTGCAGCGTTGACCAGTGAACCGATGGCGCCCGCGAGGGCGTCCTTCACCGAGACGGGCCGCAGCGGCTTGTAGTGCTCGTTCCTGTCGATCTGCTTTTCGATGGCCCCGTAGCGTGTGGCCACGCCCATGGTTCCGTAGGTGGGGGTGTTCTCGTAGTACCGGGTTTGGGCCTGGGGTGAGGTGTATTCGGTGGTGTGCCTCGTGATGACCCCGCCGTGGCAGTTGTAGAGGGTGCCGCACTCCTCGCTCCGCTCACCCGTGGGGTCGCTGTAGGTGACGGGGTTGTCGGCGGCGTAGGTGTAGCCGTTGAGTTCCTGGGAGCTGGTGGCCTCAAAGAGGGGGTCGAGGCTGATGAAGCGGCCGAGGGCGGGGTCGTATTCGCGAGCACCGACGTCCGTCAGGCTTGTCGTTGCATCGGTGGTTTTGTTGAGGAAGGTGCGGTTGTCGGCCCAGGTGGTGGTGGTGCCGCGGGAGTTGCCGTAGGGGTCAAACTGGCGCCAGGTGGGTGTCTGGGCGGTGTAGTCGAGGTAGAGGCTGTTGGTGCCGTGCTGGTCGGCTGCGAGTTCGAAGCCGTAGTTGGTGCCGGTGCCTGTGCGGATGGCGGTGGCGCCGCCGGGGAGCGGGTAGTAGCGCACGCCGGTGGCGGTGCCTGCGGAGGTGTTGAGGGTGATCTGCTCGCTGCCGAGATACAGGGTGGTGGCGGTCGGGTCGATCTGCAGGAGCAGGTTGCCGCCGGCGTCGTAGATGTAGTTGGTGGCGGTGCCGGTGGTGCTGTTGGTGACCTGGGTCAGTTGTTCGTTGTTGTTCCAGAGGAGGGTCTGGTCACCGGTGCTGGTGTCGCGCGTTGTGGCGTTGCCGGCGCTGTCGTAGCCGTAGCTGGTGGAGCCGGTGGAGCCGCCGGTGGTGGTCGTGCTGGTCAGGGTGTTGGGCTGGCTGCTGGACCAGCCGCTGGTGGTGACGGTGTCGCTGGCGGTGCCGGAGACCGTGTGCTGGGTCTGGGTGTTGCGGTTGCCGATGTCGTCGTAGCTCCAGCTGGTCCAGTAGGTTCCGCCGCTGATGCCGTCGCCGACGGTGCTGTGGTTGCTGGTGGTGGGGGTGGCCGCACAGGAGTCGGTGGCGGTCCAGGCTGCGGTGAGCCGGTCGAGTGGGTCGTAGGTGTAGCACTGGGTCTCGGCCGTGGTGCTGCTGCCGGAGCGGGTTTCGGTCTGGTGGGTGGTGTTTCCGGCCCGGTCGTAGGCGTAGGCGGTTTCGTCCACGCTGGCGGGGGTCGTCGTCGAGCGGGTCACCAGTTGGTCGGTGAGGTTCCCGGTGTGCGCGTCGTAGGTGTCGGTGGTGGTGGCGTAGGAGGTGGAGGAGCCGAGTTGTACCTGGGCGATCTGGTTGTAGGCGCTGTAGTTGACGCTGTGCAGGTAGCTGTAGGCGCTGGTGGCCAGCTGGTCTTCTTCGTCGTCGTTGTTGTAGCCGTGGGTGACGGTTTCGGCCGGTAGTCCGCCGCCGAGGGCGTAGCCGTCGGTCCACAGCAGTCCGTTGACGCTGGTGTAGCTGTGGGTGGTCTTCCAGGTCTTGCCCAGCACGGTGCCCTGTGCACCGGAGGGGATGATCGTCTCCTCGCCCAGGGATTCGCCGAAGACGTTGAAGTTCACGGCTTGATCCACGTAGGCGTAGCCGCCGCTGTAGGAGGTGGCCGTGGTGACGTGCCCGATCGGGTAGGTCATTCCGGAGATCGCGGCGTTGGCGTTGTCGTACACGAACGCGGCGGTCTGGTTGCCGGGTGAACTGGTCGAGGAGTATGCGACCTGGTCGGCGGTGGCGGCGGCGTACTGGCCGGTTTTCCGGTCGAGGGCGTCGTACGTGTAGGAGACGTACTGGCCGCGGGAGTCCTTGGTCTGCAGCAGGTTGCCGTCGGCGTCGTAGGCCATGGAGGAGGTGCCGGCCGTCGGGTCGGTCTTGGATGTCACCTCCCCGGCCAGGTCGTAGTGACTGGTCCACACATCGCCCTTGGCGTCTGTGGTGGTGGCCTGTCGGCTGTGACCGTCGTAGCCGTAGGTGGTGGCCGTGGTGGTACCGCCGGTGACGTAGAACGTGCCGGTGGTCGTGTTCGACGGCGTGGTCAGCGTCGGCGCGGCGGTGTAGTCGTCGAGTTCACTGCTCCGGCCGAGCGGGTCGGTGCGGGTGGTCTGGATGACACCGCCCGTGGGCGGGATGATCGTGGTGGCGTCGCCGTTGTATACCGCGGTGGCCGTCGAGACGACGGAACCGTTCTTCTCGGATGTGTCGTAGACCTGCCGGCCGAGCCCGTCGTAGGTGTAGACGTCCTGGTCGGCGACCTGGTTATCGGCCACCGAGTCGAGAGTCAGGGTCGGTGTGGTGGCGGAGTCCCAGTAGCCGGTGTTCTTCTTCACCACCCAGCCACGCGAGTCGTAGAGAGTGTCGTCGATCAGCCGTCCGCCTTGGGGCGTGTAGGTCTGGGTCTGGCGAGTGCGGCTGAAGGAGTCCTCGATGCTGGCGGAGGTGAGATAGCCGCTGTTGTCGTTGAGGGTGTTGGTCACCACGCCCGACAGCGAGGTGTTCGACAGTGTGTACGTGTAGGTCTGGTTGGCCAGTGAGGTGGTGGCGCGGGAGTTCTTCCACACGGACGTGGGCCGTCCGAGGGCGTCGTACTGGGTGGTGGTGACGACGTGGTTGGCGTCGGTCGTGGTGAGGGCCAGGCCACGTTCCGGGTCGAACGTCGTGCTGCCGGTGTGGGCGATCCCGCTCACCGTGGGCTGGGTGACGCTCTGTCCGGTGGTCAGGTATGCGGAGTTGACCGTGTAGCTGGTGGTGGTGGTGTTGCCGTCGCCGCTGGTGGTGCCCGACAGCCGGTGATACGTGGCGTCGTAGGTGTTCTGTGCGGTGGTGCGCCAGGTGAACGCGCCGGCGCCGTAGTCGGTGGCTGTGCGGGTCATCGTGACCAGGCCCATGGTGGGGGCACTGGCCTGGGGGAAGGCGGTGGAGAAGGTGGTGTCGTCGTAGAACGTCCGGGTCGCGGAGATGACCTGGTCGGGGCGGTTGACGCTGGTGGGTGCACCGAGGGTGTTCAGTCCGTTGGGAACGGACGAGGTGGACCCTTCGGTGAAGCCGGAGCAGGCCACCGAGTCGGCTTCCGTGGCGGAGACGAGGCCGATGATGTGGGCGCTGGTGTTGGCCGGGGCGTAGGTGGTGGCGGTGCACTGGTCGTAACTGGTGACCGCTGGCACGGTGTGCGCGTAGCTGTAGGTCGCCAGGCCGAAGTCGTCGTCGGAGCGGGTGGCATCGTAGGTGGTGTCGGCCTCCGTGTAGCGCCAGCTGGTGGTGCCGCCGTCGGTCAGCCGTTGCCGGGTCCAGTCCTCCGCGGTGCCCGTCGCGTTGGCGGTCAGGTCCGGCAGTTTGGAACGGGTGCGGGTCGCGGTAGCGGCGGAGATCCAGTACGAGGAGATCGTGGAGTGGTCGACGCCGCCGCCGTTACCGAGATAGGAGGTCGATTCGAGGACGTTGCCGGACAGCTGGGGGGCGTCGGTGTGGCTGCCGCCCTGCGAGTCGGTCAGCGACACACTTCGGGTCGAGGTGGACGACAGCCAGTCGCCGTCCATGCCCTGGTAGTAGGAGTCGACCTGCTTGGTCTGGGCGTCCCCGGCACCGTTGCCGGTGGTGGTGGTCACCTTCTGGTAGCCGCGCCACTGTCCGTACGTGCGGTACTTGGCCTTGGTGGTCTCGTCATCGTCGTAGTGCCAGGCCGCACCGCTGTAGGAGTAGTCGGTTTCCTTCGTCGCCGAGCCGCCGGTGGTGTCGGTCTCCAGGACCTCCTGGACGGCGTACTTGTTGAACCAGTCCAGCATCGGGGCGATGTAGCCGCTGGGGGTCCAGTACTCAGGAAAGCAGGAGGCGGTGTTCGACGACGGGGTGGCCGACGTCGAGCACGCAGTCGGCAGGGTGTAGGAGACGCCGATCACGCCGCCGAGTTCGGTGGTGATCGCCGTGATGCGATAGCGGAACAGGCCTGGGTAGGTGGAGGTGCTGACCCGGTTCTCCAGCGCCGAGCCGGTGAACTTCACCGGTGGTGTGGTGATCGAGGAGGTCGAACCGCCGGCGGTGGTGTCCGCGCCGGTGCGCTGGACGGAGGCCAGCCACAAGGTGGCGCTGGTCGCATCGCCCGTCGACGGCTCTGTCTGGGTCAGCGCGTAGGAGTCGACTGTCGCGTACGCGCTGGTGGAGACCGAGTACTGCTGTGTGGTGATCGAGGTCAGGCGGACGGTAGAGAAGAACGAGGGCGCGTACGCGCTGCAGGTGGCCCCGGACGCGCAGACCAGGTCGTAGGGGACGTCCGGGTAGTACGACGCGTTGGAGGAGGTCTCCGCACTGCCGCAATTGCTGCTGGTGGATGTGCAGCGCACCGCCGTGCCGTACACGACCTTGTCGGGAACCGTGCCATACGGGCCGGTGGCGGTGGTGAATCCGTAGTCGATGTGCGCGAGGTAGGAGTCGCGCACATATTTGACCTCGGAGTCCCCGTTGTGGGCGCCGTAGTAGTTGGTGTCCTGCTTGTAGTAGTAGGCCATCGCGGCACCGGTGGCGGTGGTGACGTAGTCGAGATGCCACTTGTAGGCCATGGTGCAGTAGCTGCTGGTGGCTGTGGAGTTGTAGCAGGGGTCACCACTGTGGGCGGCGTAAACCCGCTCGGAGTCCACGGAGTTGGTCGTGTCGTTTCCGGACGCCCAGCCGGGCAGCTCGTTGCGGCCGAAGTAGAACTTGCTGCCGTCGCGTTCGGTGATCACCCAGTACGAGGTGTCGTAGGTGCCCGACCCGTTCGCCGAGCTGGTCACCTTGGTGACCGTCTCCCCGTTGTCGTCGGCCAGTTTGTAGGTGGAGGTGCCCGAGTCGTAGACGATCGAGGTCGAGGACCCGTTCAGCGACAGCGTCAGAACCGGGCCGTCGTAGCACTCGTCCGAGGTGGTCACCGACCCGGCACTGCCCTCCGGGGAGTCTGTGCACGGGGTGAACTCCTGGGAGATGGAGGAGTCCTGGGTACTCCACCCGTCCCCCACCCAGGATGCCTGGGCCTGAGTGTTGGCGGTCTTCCCATCGACGCTGCCGGAGTCGTAGGACAAGGACGCGTCCGGTGCCAGCGATGTCGAGGCCGCCGGCGACGTCACGTTGTAGGTATAGGTGAAGTCACCCGACGACCCTGTCTGGCCCCAGGAACCCGCGGACGACAGCGTGGAGGCGTAGTTGCCTCCTGCCCCGCCTTCCTGGCCGGTCGAGTCGGTTGCCGCGATCACCGTTGCCGCACCGGAGGTCGAGGCCGTCTGCGCGGACGCCCCGGCCGACGCTGCGCCGGAGTAGACGGCAGAGGCCGCCGAGACCGCTCCCGACTGCCGTACGCCTGTGTAGGCGGCGGTCTTCGCGGAGGTCTGACCGGTCAGCGTGACCACTGCCGAAACCGCTGCGGATCGGGGATCGTTGGCCGAGGTCAGCGGTGTCTGCTTGCGGCACTTGGCGAGTTGGGGGGTCGTCAGTGCGCAGGCCGGCAGTGTCACCAGCCGCAGCCGGGAGGCGTAGTTGCCGCCGATCGCCTGGCTGAACGCGCCGTAGTCCAGACCTACTTTCACCTGCCCTGAGCCGGACGCTGCCGCGTCGGCACTCTGGCCGGTGGCAAGCGACCAGACCGGGCCGGTCACCCCCAGGCGGGTGGACAGGGACCGGGCCTTTACTGAGACGCCCACCGTTTTCGGGCCCGTGTAGGTGCCCTTGCGGGGAGCTACGGCCTGCGCCCATATCGGGGTCCCCGCCGCAAGTACCTTGGCGCCGGTGGCGGCCGAGTGCGTCGGCGCTTTGAGCTGAAGGGACCCGCTGCGGGCGGTCGGCCACGCGGTCCGGGTCGGCACGGTCGTATGCCGGGTGGCGGTGGACGTGCGTACGCGCTTGTGCGGTACGGGCTTCAGGCCGGTGACTGAACGGCCGAGGTCCGCCTTCGGCTTCACCGCCGCAGTGGACGCGGTGGACGAGGTCAGCGCGGTCGCTGTCGATCCGAAGGCCAGGCTCAGGCACAACGACCAGGCCAGCACCGCGGCCCAACCGACCAGAAGCCTCCTGGCCGCACGCCGGTATCGCGCCTTTACCACTCCGCTGTTTCCGCGCACCCGTCTACCGGACACGGCTTCCCCCCTCGCCATGACGACATGCCGAAATATCGAACGACCACCTGGGCCAATTGCAGCTGCGGTGATTGTTCTCCGACGGAAAGAAGTACATGAAGGTTCAATCCAAATGAATAATGAGTTAGGAAAGAACGCGCCCGAGAAGGTGGCCAAACTTCAACAGAAGTGGACATCCAAGTCATGCACACGACGTGACCTGGATCACATAGCCGCATGTCAGGCCATTAAATCCTCATACGGTGACGCGATCCGACCGCCTTCCGCGCCACACCCGTGCCCCACTCCGGAGCATGCGGAGACCGCAGCGGACGCCCAAGACCGCTGAGGCCATTTTGCAAGACATTGACCTTCGTGCGGGGTCATTCAGCGACGGTCAAGGGTAGGCCGTGCGGAATTTTCCATCAGCATGAATAATTGGGGGAAAGAAAATGCAAAACATTTCGCGGACATCTCTGCCCCGCTCCTGGGTGCGACGCATATTCGTCGGCGTCACTGCCTTGGCCGTCTCGGGCACCCTGGGGCTTTCCGGCATCGCTCGCGCGGCCACATCCGCGTCTCACGCCGACACAGCCAGCCATACTTCGGGCGGCGTCTCCGCCGGGCTGAGCGAGGATCAGGCCCTGGCGAAGGCACGGACCTCAGGCAAGCCGGTCCAGGCAACGGCCGCGACGACGGACTCCTCCACCCTGACCGCGAACCCGAACGGCACGCTGACACTCAGACAGAACATCGCCCCGGTACGCAAGCTGGTACACGGGAGATGGAAGAGCCTGGATCCCACGCTCGTACGCCAGGCGGACGGCACCATCTCCCCCAAGGTGTCGACCAGTTCCCTGACCCTGTCCGACGGCAGCACGGACGCCCCACTGGCCACCATGCGGGCCGGCGACGGAGCCCTGGCGGTGTCCCTGCCCGCCGCGTTCACGCTGGGAACACCCTCGCTCTCGGGCGCCACCGCCACCTACCACAGCGTGCTGCCTGACGTGGATCTCGCCGTGACCGCGCAGGACACCGGCGGGTTCAGCGAGGTCCTGGTCGTCAAGAACGCCACCGCCGCGGCGAACCCGGCACTCACCGACCTGAATCTGTCCACCAAGGCCACCGGGGTCACCCTGGCCAGCGACACGGGCGGCGACATCACCGCCAAGGACCGCCACGGACGCACCGTCTTCTCCGCCACCGCCCCCACCATGTGGGACTCGGGCCATGCCGCCGCGAACAATCCGAGGGCGACCAACCCCCAGACCGGCCAGAGCGTCGACACCCGCACCGGCAACCCGCTGGCTTCCAGTCCCGCATCGCCCGGAACCGCCGCCCGTACCACCAGCCTGAAGGCCGCCTACCACGGCGGGAAGATACGGCTCTCGCCCGACCACGGCCTGCTGACGGGCAAGCACACCGTCTACCCCGTCTACATCGACCCCACCTTCGTCCCGTCCGGCCAGACCGACACCGTGCAGGCGTGGGCGTTCGTCGACAGCGAGTGGCCCGACACCTCCTTCTACAAGCCCGCCGCCTCCATCCCCGGGCCCCTGCACGTCGGGTACACCGACTGGACCTCCGACGTCTCCACCAACCGGGCCCTGTTCCAGACCAGCATTCACAGCAACGTCTGGGGCGCAGACCCGAGTTCGATCACCTCCAAGATCTCCTTCTACGAGAACTGGTCGGCCTCCTGCACCAAGACGGAAGTCGACCTGTGGCACACGGCCTCGATCTCCTCCGGTACCACCTGGTCCAACTCGCACAGTTCCAGTGACACGGACAAGAAGTTCTGGTTCAGCAAGCTCGACACGCAGACCGTCGCCCACGGCTGGTCCACCTCCTGCGGCCCCGCGGACGTCACCTTCGACATCAGCTCGCTGATGAAGTCGGCAGCCGCCGGCAAGTGGTCGAAGGCCACCTTCGGACTGCGCGCCGCCGACGAGGGCGACGACCTGGCCTGGAAGCAGTTCAGCAAGCAGGCCACCATCACCACCACCTACGACCACACCCCTAACACCCCGACCACCCTGACCACCAGCCCGGCCACCAGCTGCACCGCCACCACCCCCACCACTCTGGGCCTGGGCGACGTCACCCTGCGCGCCGGAGTGTCCGACCCGGACGGCACCACCAGCCCGCTGACCGCGAACTTCACCCTGAAGAACATGTCGAGCGGTACCACCTACGCCCGGTCGATCGGCGCCACCAGCGGCACCACCACGAGCACCCTGTATTCCCACACCAGTACCTCCGGGCCCTTCCAGGCACTCACCGCGAAAACCGAGTTCGCCTGGTATCTCACCGTCACCGACCAGAGTCTGACGAGCAGTCAGTCCAAGACCTGCCACTTCTACTACGACCCCACCGCACCAGGTGCCCCCACCATCACCGCCGTCGCCTCCACCACCAGCCAGTGCCCAGAGCTCACCGACAGCCCCTCGGGCGACAGCCTGTGCAGGGTCGGCACGGCCGCCGGCTTCACGGTGACGGACACCAACACCACGACCGCGCCTGGCAGTTACCGCTACCAGCTCAACGGCGGCAACCCCGTCAGCATCACCGCCTCCAGCACCACCCCCTACACCGCGACCATCTCGCTGAAGCCGACCACACAGACCAACGTCCTGACCGTCACCGCCGTCGCCAGCAGCGGCAACATCGGTGACACCTACGACTACCGGTTCATCGCAGGCGCCCCGGCAACCGCCATCAGCGACGACCTCAACGGCGACGGCAACGCCGACCTGCTGACCGTCGGCGGGAAGAACTCCCTGCCCGCCGGACTCTGGCAGGCCACCGGCACCGGCGGCGGCAAGATCGACCCCGTCGCCCGGAACATCGGCATCGACGGCAACGGCGTGAACACCACCCAGACCGCCACCTCCTTCACCGGCAGCCAGGCCATCACCGGCCACTTCTTCACTGGAGCCGGCTTCAACGACGTCCTCGACTACGGCTACGACACCTCCACCAATACCGTCAGCGCCGAGATCCTGCGCGGCCAGGGCGACGGAACCGACCTCCAGCCCGTCGACTCCCACCCCGTCACCAACGCCGACGCCGTCTTCGCCCTGACCGACTCCGACGGCACCACGACCGGCACCCCCACCCGCGCCACCTCGATCGCCAGCGGCGGCAGCCTCTACAACACCGTCAACGGTGACACCTCCACCGGCTACCCGGACCTCCTCCTGCTGATCAACGGCTCCCTGTACGACGAACCCTCCAACGTCGACGGGGGCCTCTACCCCGGAGCCAACCAGGCCACCGAGCTGGCCCACTACAACCCCTACTGCCTCGCCCAGAACACCGCGACCACCACCAACTGCACCAACGACTGGAGCGGCTGGACCATCACCAGCACCCTGGTGGGCGGCCTGCCGGCGCTGTTCGCCCGCGACACCAGCACCGACAGCGGCGACCTCTCCGCAGGCCAGCTCTGGTACCTCAGCCCCGACAACCTCCAGACCCTGACCTACGACTCCCTCTCCAACGGCGCCACCGACACCACGCTCACCTCGATCGAAGCCGCCACCAGCGGTTGGGACTCCGTCAGCCAGCCCACCCTCCAGGCCGCCGACATCAACAACGACGGCACACCCGACTTGTGGACCACCAGCAGCACCGGCACCGTCACCGCTAGTGAGATGACCCTCACCGGCACCACCGCCACCTTGACCACGCCCACTGGTGCTGTCCAGGCGCTCAGCACCGACACTCACGACTGGCCCCTCAACGACTACGACACCACCGCCCTGACCGCCGACGACTCGGCCACCACCGCGATCACCCTCACCGGCACCAGCCGCGTCACCGCACCCACCGACGGCCTGTTCGCCCCCGACATCGCCCTCGACTCCACCGACCACGACTACCTCCAGGGCAGCAAAGCCCTCGATCTCACCAAGTCCTTCACCGTGTCCCTCTGGGCCGACCCCACCGCCTACGGCGGCGCCGTCCTCTCCCAGAACGGCAGCGCGGACTCAGGGATCCTGCTCATCCCCACCACGGACGGCTGGCAGTTCAGCCTCAACACCGGTGCGGGCACCGCCTGGAGCTTCGACACCGTCACCGGCGGCACCGTCCACCTCGGCACCTGGGCCCACCTCACCGCCACCTACGACAAGACCACCGGCGTGATGAACCTCTACGTCGACGACGTCTTCGTCGCCACCGGCAGCCACACCGCCCCGAGCACCGGAGCAAGCGGCAACTTCCAGCTCGGCGACGACTGGCACACCAGCGCCCGCGCCGACTACTTCACCGGTGAACTCGCCCGCGTCCAAACCTGGACCGGCGCCGTCGTACCCCCCGCCCAGCCCTACACCCCCGCCGGATACCACCAGGCCGTCACCCCCACCCGCATCCTCGACACCCGCACCAGCAGCGGCCTCACCAACACCAGCGGCGTCACCGCCGGCACCAGCACCGTCGCGACCGACTCCGTCACCCATCTGAAGATCGCGGGCGACAGCGTCACCTCACCCGTCAGCGGCGCACCCACCACGATCCCGGCCTCGGTCACCGCGGTCGCCGTCGACGTCACCGCCACCGCACAGACCGACGGCGGCTACGTCACCACCTACGCCGACGGCACCCAACGCCCCAAGACCTCATCCACCAACTTCACCGCCTCCACCACCGCCACCGGCTACCAGATCGTCCCCGTCGGCAACGACGGCAAGATCGACCTCTACACCCACATCAACACCACCGGCGGCACCGCAGCCCTGATCGTCGACGTCACCGGTTACTTCATCAGCGACCCCACCGTCACCGGCGACCAGACCTACACACCGCTCACCAGCGCGGTCCGCGCCCTGGACACCCGCTCCAGCGTCTCCCACACCAGCTTGACCAGCACCGGCACCGTGGCAGCCGACAAGACCTTCACCCTGCAGATCACCGGCCAGAACGGCATCCCCAGCACCGCCACCGCCGTCGCCATCAATCTCGCCGCGGCCGACGCCACCGGCACCGGCTACCTCCAGACCTACGCCACCGGATACGCACCCACCGCCGCCACCAGCCTCAGCTTCAACAGCGGCAACGCCATCGCCTCACTCTCCGGCGATGTCCCCATCGGCACCTCCGGAACCATCACCATCTCCGTCCACGCCAGCGCCACCGCCGTCCTCGCCGACATCTCCGGCTACTACACCACCGGCACCACCGGCCAGAAGTTCCACACCATCAACCCCACCCGCCTGGTCGACACCCGCAGCGGCATCGGCGGATCCACCAGCCTCGTCGCCGCCAACGGCACCTACACCCTCAACAGCACCACCACCCAGCACGTCACCATGGCCACCACCCCCACCATCGCCGCCATGGTCACCATCACCGGCCCCACAGCCGGCGGCAACGCGACCGTCTACCCCACCAGTGTCGGCAAACCCGCCACCAGCAACATCAACTGGGGCACCGGCGACACCCTCGCCAACCTCACCCTCACCCCCACCGACACCAGCGGATCCATCACCCTCTACAACGACAGCACCGGCACCACCGACCTCGTCATCGACTCCAGCGGCTACTACACCTGACCGATACCCCCTCGTAAGCACCGGGGTGGGGGGGCCCCCGCCGGGGCGGGCCCCCGCCCCACGACCA
>Ga0307509_10001119_pt1 | contig 45992 bp, 32 predicted proteins | sample 10_EM_MG_FD_202245 | JGI IMG/M metagenome (GOLD analysis project Ga0307509, IMG submission 202245) | Populus trichocarpa ectomycorrhiza microbial communities from riparian zone in the Pacific Northwest, United States - 10_EM | ecosystem: Host-associated > Plants > Roots > Unclassified | place... | reverse complement strand
AATGCGGGCCCTGGGCTTCGAGGTGACGGAGCACGTCGGCAAGACCGGGCTGGTTGCGATCTACAAAAATAGCGACGGCCCCACCATCATGGTGCGCACCGAACTCGATGCGCTGCCGATGGAAGAGAAAACCGGCCTTGCTTACGCGAGCCATGACAAGACCATCTGGCAAGGACGTGAAACATTCGTGGCCCACAGTTGCGGCCACGACATTCACATGGCGAGCTGGGTCGGAACGGCCAAGACGCTGGTTGGCCTGAAAGACCAGTGGCACGGCACGCTGATGTTCATCGCCCAGCCGGCCGAAGAAATCGTGTCGGGCGCCAAGGCCATGCTGGCGGACGGCCTGTTCACGCGATTTCCGAAGCCCGATTTCGGCTTTGCTTTGCACGCAAATGGCGCCTTCGCCTATGGCACCGTGCACTATCGCGTCGGGATCGACTCCTCGAACATCGACGGCCTCTACATCAAATTCCGCGGCCGCGGAGGTCACGGCGCGGTGCCGCAGGCAACCATCGACCCCGTGATGATGGCCGCGCGCTTTGTCGTCGATGTTCAGAGTGTGGTCAGCCGCGAAAAGGATCCGACCGAATTTGGCGTTGTCAGCATCGGTGCGATCCGCGGCGGCACCGAGGCAAGCATCATTCCCGACGATGCGGGGCTGGCAGGCACCATCCGCAGCTTCAAGCCGGAGGTGCGCGCCAAGATGCTCGCAGGTATCGAGCGGACAGCGAAGGCGGTCGCGGCCATGTCGAATGCGTCGGAGCCGGAGATCAAGATCACCGAGGGCGCCAAGGCCGTGATCAACGATCCCGGCGTGGTTGCCACGGCAGAAAAAGTGCTGAAAGCGGCGTTCGGCGACAAGTTCAGGCCATCGCTGCCCGTCACGCCCAGCGAAGATTATTCGGAGTTCATCAACGCTGGCGTGCCATCGATGTTCTTCAGAATCGGCGTCTACGAGCCGGAGCGCGTCGCTGCCGCCCGCGAGGGCGAAGGTCCTCAGCTGCCGGGCAACCACTCGCCCTTGTTCGCGCCGGTGCCGAAGCCGACCATCGAGACCGGGATTGAGGCCATGACGCTCGCCGTGCTGAGCGTGTTCGACGAGCACGCGCGGGAAAAATAAGCGTCTGCGGTGCCTGATCAAGTACCAGCTCTGCTCGTCAGCGCCGACGAGGTGATCGAATAGGACGCTATTGCTGCAATGCATGAGTCCGGAAATGGCACTTCACGTCATTCTATTGCGCCGCTGGAGCCGGTCGTGGTTGGGGTTTAGCGGACATGGTTGGACCGAGCGTTGGCCCGTACCGATCACGAATGACCCAACTCGGACATTGACTGTCTCACAATTAAAGATAAGGCTCTTCGGTGTAGCCACCAACGGAAGGCTGCGATCATGTCCAAGACGCTGCCGTCGTTCGTCGCGTTGTTGTGTCTCCTTCTTGGCCCGACAGCCAGTGCGCAGACCAAGGCTGACGACGTTTTCAGGGTCACGTTGCTCGGCACCGGCACGCCGATCCCCGATCCGGACCGGTTCGGGCCAAGCACACTGGTAGAAGCCGGAAATCAGAAACTGCTTTTTGACGCAGGGCGGGGCGTTCCTATCCGCTTGCGGCAAATTAAAGTGCCCCTGGGCAAGATCGATGCGCTCTTCCTTACCCATTATCATTCGGACCACACGGCGGGGATTCCCGATCTCTGGCTCACGGGGTGGTTGGGGTTTAACCGGAAGGAGCCATTCCTGGTGATTGGCCCGGTCGGCGCCAAGGCGCTGATGGCCAACCTGGAAAAAGCATACGCGCTCGACATCAAAATCCGGCTGGAGGACGAAAAACTGCCGCCCGAGGGCGTCGCAACGGCCGCCGAGGAGTTCGAGCAGGACGGCGTCGTCTATGACAAGGATGGCGTCAAAGTGATTGCATTCACGGTCGATCACGGGGCGGCCATTAAGCCTGCCGTCGGTTATCGTATCGAATACAAGGGCCGCACGGTGGTGATTTCGGGCGACACCCGTTATGACCAAAACGTCATAAAATATGGCACCGGCGTTGACCTGTTGATTCACGAGGTCTGCGTCGCACGACCTGAACTGCTGTCAAATATTTACATCCAGCGCGTCGTCGCCCACCACACCAGTCCCCGGGAAGCTGGCCAAGTGTTTTCTTTGGCCAAGCCGAAATTGGCCGCCTATACGCATCTGGTCTTTCTCGCCAGTGACAGCATTCCCCGGGCAAGCGTTGACGATATTGTGGCGGGAACGCGCGAAACCTATAGTGGCCCACTACAGGTTGGTGCGGACCTGATGTCCTTCGAAATCGGCGACACAGTCACAGTGCGCCCGCGCAATCCGTAGGGCGCTCAGTTCTGCGAGCCATGATGTTGACACTTGGCGGTGCCTGTCGAAACAGCCGACAAAGTCTCAGCTCATCATCAACGTCAAAACCGCGAGGGCGCTCGGCTTTGGTTATAGCTTTGCTGCTGGCGCGTGCCGACCCAGCCATTGAGTGAGCACAGTCAAACTTCTGTTTCTGGCACAAGGCGGCCGACTGTGCCGTTGCAACATGTCGGCAGCTATCTGGAGTATACCGGCTGTGGCGCTGGCGCAGTCGGGAAGGCTGCAAGTGACCCATACCGGAAGTCGCGCTTCATTAAAAATTGAGCATCCGGCGCGCTATTAGTTGCGATGATTACTTCTACAACCTAATGACGATTTGGCCGCTGATAGCCGACAGACGCTTGGGCGAGAATGCCCAATAGCTCAGCTCCCGAGGTCAGTAAGCTATGCGCCTGATAATTGCATTCATACTAGTTCTGCTGGTGTCCGCTGGCGGCTTATCCGCCGGCGGCTTTTGCTTTGGTCAACATCGGTTCTTGTCTGATCGAGAGTTTATCGACGCCGTGATGCAGGACCTAATGAAGGGACGCGGTTCATATTTGATGCATAGTATTGACGGAAAAATCGGACCAAAAATCTCTGGCATTTCCTACGCGAGCAAAGATGAGTTCAACGGCGAGAACCTGGATTGTTGCAGTGTCGTCAGCTTCGATACCCCGAGGGACAACGGGCCGCAATTCACACTAGTTGACCACGTCCAGGGGAACGCCGCGAAACTCGTGAAGGTGAAATACAAGGACCGTTGGACGGAAGACGGCCAGCCCAAGACGCTAATTGTAGAGGGTTATCGGGGACTGACAAACTGCGGTGAAGTGAACCACGCCCGTGCCTATTGGTGGAAATGAACGTTTCATGCTGGTGCTGGCGAGAAATTCTTCTCGGCGGCAGGGTTTGTCGCTTATTGGCACCTTACGATTTTTGGTTGCACCGCAGAAATCGGTCGCGATCGGGCCAATGCGGACCTCGCGCCCAGCTCGGCGGCAAATGACCTGTAGCGGTTGACCCGGAGGCGACATCCGAGGAGGTCGCCGGACAATAGGCTTGCTGAGATCACCCTCCTTGACATTTCAGCTTGTCGACGCTGACGCTGCATTGCTCAGCGATCGTCTTGCAGCCTTCGCGGCGTTGGAAAGGTGTCACCATGAGGAAGACGTTGTTGGCTCTCGCTGCCGTCGCGACTTTGGTCGTTTCAGCAGCCTCGCCCGCTTATGCTGGTCCGCGCTATGATTACGGCCCCGGCGGCAGTCCGTATCCGCGCACTTATCCCGGACCCGGCGGCTATCCGTACTGGTCGGGCTATGTCGATGCCCCGGTTGGAGAGCCGATCCCGCCCTGCCACTGGATAACCCAGCGCTTCTGGGACGGGCATGGCTGGCGCGAGCGCCGCGTGCGCATCTGCGGCTGATCAGGTCGCGGCTGTTTCGATTGTCTGTTTTTGGCACGAAGCTGCAGAACCGGACGTCCGCCTCAACGGTTGAGACCGGGGGGTAAACCGGACACGACGCCGACAGTCCGCTGCCGTCGAGAATGACCCGATGAGGCATTCGCCTGGCTCAGGTCGATGTACCCGAAAGAGCCCTATAGAGCTTGCCCGTACGCAAGAAATTGATGAGAGCAAATTGCCCGATCATCAGGCGAGTGGCGGCCAAAAACAAACGGCCATTACGATGATCGACTTGAATTACTCGGCTCAGCCCATGAAACCGATACATATCTACTTTTCGAATATCCGTCATCGGTATGACGAACGTATCATCAGGCCCTCTGATGTTCAGGCCTGAGGTGTCAATCCACGCCTGTCCCTTTGAGGCGTGCGTTTTCAGACTGAGTTCATTCCCGACATGGAAGAAAATCTTGCATCGAAGCATCGGGGTCCTCGTTTGGTCGCTACTCGCCTTGATGTACGCGGTGACCAAATTGCCCGCGATAGCGGCAATAGACAACGGGCGGCCTCAAATATGGTGAAACGTCTGCCTACGGCGCGAAGCGTAAGTCGAGGAACGGAAGGGTTATTTCCGGGGCTGGGGGTGGATCGGCTGTGCCATCCGCCTGCCGGCCACAGCCGCCCTTGACCCATAGGCGACTTTGGGAGCCGCCCATGGATGCCGTCTCATTTCCCCCAGCGCGCCCATTCGTCGTAGTACACCATAATTGATCGCGGCTTTGTCACGGCGCACTGCTTAACCGTGGTCGGCCTTGTTGGATCGCCCGGAACACCAACCAACGTCAGCGATCGAGTTCGCTCGTCCCACAGCACATCGTGTGGATCTGAGGGGCCCCTTCCAAACGTGAACTTGATGACGCCATCGTCGATACCAGTGATGTTGCCGGACAAAATGCCGGACGCATGTTCGGTTTCCACAACCACGGTCTTTGTGACGCGATCCAAAGTGATAAAAAATGAACCAGTATTGCCTGGGCAGGTGAACGAAAAGGCATCCACCGGATCGCGACGTTTCGGATCAAATTGCTCCGACTGCCAGAATGTTGAGAGCATTGTTCTGCCGGTAACTTCCGCGCAGGCGTGTTGCAGTAAAGGTCTTCCCAGTTCTTCTGCGGGCATTCCCGGCCACGTCATCACGTTGCGCTGGCGGTTGAAGGAGAAAAGGATGCGTCCTCCCGTGGCCCTCAGGCTGAAGTCCAGTTGCCCGTCGTTTGCTGCGATGATCTCGCCCGTCAAAATGTTCCCACCAGCGCACTCAAATACAAAATGGTTTGTCTCGAGGTCGTAGGTTACGAAGTAAGGTTGCTGCTGCTGATAGTATTTGCCGTCGCAGCGAACGGATGTTGGTTCGGCTTCTGCCTGCATGGCGCAAGCGAAAACCATGAACAGTGATAGTATGAGATGTCGCATCGATCACCAGCCTAGGTTGCTTCCTCCTTATGCTGCCTCAGCGTTTATGCTCCGATAACGCGAAGCGCGGCTTTTACACCATTTCGGCGTTTCGCGTTCGGTCAGAATGCAGGAATGGACCGAGACGAGCGCGACGTCTGGATTTGGCACAAGGCGGCCGACTGTGCCGTTGCAACATGTCGGCAGCTATCTGGAGTATACCGGCTGTGGCGCTGGCGCAGTCGGGAAGGCTGCAAGTGACCCATAGCGGAAGTCACTGAAGCCATTACATGCAACTGCAGACCTGCATTGTCGTACTCCACCAATGGAGATTTCCATGCGCCGTGTCGCTTCCATACTGTCCCGGCTTGCCCTTGCCGGGATGTTGGTGTTCATCCCACCCTCTCTTGTGCTTAGCCAAAATCGCACGGAGGCGCTTCGGGAGTGGGACAGACTGGCCGATAAGGCAACGGAGTTTGAAGTTTCTGACTCCGCCTTACTGCCAGGCCGATTGGTGCTTGCAGCCGAACATTCGAGTTGTCGATACAAGGAGGAAATTGATCAGAAGCCGGTTCGCTTCATCAAGCTCGGAAGTCGGCGGCTTGCTGTTGTGTATTGTTGGGCAATTGTTGGCTCACACAAGGTCTTTGATCTTTCAGACCTGCAAGATCCAAGGCTAGTCGAATTTCCGTTTCTGGCGCAACCCGAAGGCTTCGGCACGACCGGTTCGCCGGGTTGGATTACATGGAACAAGGAGGCAGGGGTCTTTCAAGCCCAAACTGCTGGGTCGGACTTGTTGCCAACCACCCGCGTACGCCACACCTATCGCTTCGATGAGACTCTGGGCAGTTCCCCGTTTGTGATTGTTCGCGTTGAGGTTCAGCACGTCCCCGGACCCGACGAATGGACCTCGATTTGGGAAGCAAAGCGCTGGTCCTTCGCCGCTCCGCCGAAGTGATCGACAATTTCAGGTCATTAGGTCCGAAGTTGGCACCTTTGAGACATGCGGACGGCTGCCGAGAATGTCCGTTGTTCGGGGTAGACCGGAAGTGGCTGACCAAGGGGCAGACGACGCGATTGGCGCGTAGAAGCCAAGTAAGGAATACACGCCGAGCTGCTCCTTGCGTTTTGGGCCTCGGTAGGTTTAAAGGCCGATGACTTCATGACCAAAGGCCGAACGAGAAGCGAACTGCGTGGGTTTGCCGCGTTTTAAGAGAGCGACGCACCCCGCGCAGCTCATGCGCTTTAAGTGGTTCTGAGCCTTCACAAAGGAATCCATCATGGCCAAGATGAACAAGAATCAATTGATTGATGCAATTGCGGAGGGAACGCAGGTTTCCAAAAGAGACGTAAAGGCCGTCATCGAGCAGATGGCGACGGTTGGCTATAAGGAACTGAATGAATCCGGCGAGTTCGTCATTCCTGGCTTCGCCAAAATGTCCGTCGTGAACAAGCCTGCTACGGAAGCCCGCAGCGGTGTAAATCCTTTCACGAAAGAGCCTATGCAGTTTGCGGCCAAGCCAGCCAGCAAGTCGGTCAAGGCGTCCCCGCTGAAGGTTGCTAAAGACGCTGTTTGAAGCGGACGGGTTGCTGAGGCGTGTTCATTCGTCTGAACTGTGGGTAATTCCATCACACCCTGGACAGACACCCCCGCCCGCACATTATGCGCCCCGAGACGGAATCTCTGGAGGGCCTAGGGGGACAGTCTCGCAAAGGCCATGCGGTGTAATGCCCGCGTGGCCTTTTGTCTTTTATTGTCTGGCCGCAAAAATAGGGACTCTGGTGAGAAGCCGTCATGTGGCTTTGCAGCACGATCTGATCGCCATCCGGGCTAAACGGAATGGCCGGACTGCTGGCTCTCGACCGGGTTGCGATTGATCCAGGTCGGACCTCTGTGTGATCAATCAATCCTGCAGCGCCTTAGCAATTCGGTTAAGTCTCTCGTCTATGGCCGCGATCTGATTCTTCAGCGTCTCGATTTGAGGGCCCGTTGTCGGGTCGAGAACGCCAACAGGCGCGCCACAGCCTGAGCACTGAACTATCGTAAGCTTGTGGCTTGTGCCCAGCGGCGTGAAAAGTGCGAGTTCAAACTATGGCCAGCGCACTTCAAGCATGTTGAGACTGCCATTTCTGATTTCCTAATCGCAATCTCGATTTACGTCTTCATGAAAACATCATGGCCGACGAGTAGACAGCTCCAGAATTTGTCGTCATTTTTCATTACTAGCGACGCCGGAGGAAATTCTTTAGGCCTGATCCAGGGCCCCCCCTTTTTTGCGCAACCAACGCCAACAGCCGTGCGTCGGTGCGCGCGACCCTCAATGCCTCGGCGGATTCGGTTGTTTTTGGCTGTCCCCGGGAAGAACCTAGACTTTCGGCGGACCGCCAAGGCCCCGCATATAGCGCGGGCAGGAAGGACCCCGCGGAGTCATGAGTCCGATTTGAGTATCCGGTAAGCTTTGGCGCGCTTCCGCCGCGGCGCTGGCGTCGCCTTCGGCTTGTGCCGGTTTAACGCTTGCATGACTCCGATGCGGGCCAGCATCGTCGGGCCGCCGCGTTCGGCCACTAGCATCAGCGTCTCGACGGCGGTGCGCCATTCTGGCGCATCGTGCTCGGCCTTCGGAAGCTTGGTGATGAACTCTGCCGCGTCGCGAAGCGTGACGAGCTGGCGACCGCGCGGCAAGGGGATTGGGTCTTCGAATTTTCGCGACCAATCAACCATTTCGCTTAGGGATACTTACCGGCGTTCGGAAAGAACGGCGGCATTTCCATATTGCCGGACATCTTGGCGTGAATGAACGGCTCCAGCGATTTATCGCGAGCCCAAACATAAAGCCGTGCTCGACCGACGACAAAATCGTTCACACGGCGAACCAAATCCAGCGCCGTCTGGGCACCAATCTTCTCTAGGGATTTTTCATCGTTCGCTGCAACAAATAGCTTGGTCGGACTGATCGGCAAAAAGACTACACCATCATTTTGACCGAGGCTGCTGATACAGACGGGGCGGTCTGACGTGACGAATTGCTCTGGCGCGGCAGAAACGTCGATCACTGCATATCGCATCTGATTGAGGTGCCCTACCAGCATTGGATTATCGAAAACCTTGATGATCAAGTTAACGCGCATTTTTGCAGCAGTGAACGGATCAACCATCGCTAGATATTCGTCGAAGGTTGGCGGGTGCTCTGGCTTTTTGATTTTCTCCCACTCGCCCTGTTGAGCAGTACCGCTTGCTTCCCAGATTGCCCTTGCCGCCTCGCGTAGCTCAGGCATGGTGTGTGGATGGCGATAATGAAGGCCGAAAACAAACCGAGACCATGCGTTGACATGCTCGTTATCCCGCAGCGACGACGGCTTTCCGTCGAGATGGTCGGTCAAAGCTTCAAAAGCGGTCTGATCTAAGTAGTTGAACCAAACCTTTTCTAAAAATTGGCGCTGATCCGCAGGGAGGTCGTTGGCCTCATAGAGATCGATCTCGAAGCCCGTAGCATCCGGTCCGATAGGTTTCGCGATCAATTTGTTATACTTGCGCGTGAACTCAATCAGCTTGCCGTCAGCGTTCGCCCACTGCGACAGATAAAACGATGGAATGAAATGGTGCTTGCGTGGATCGCCCATCAGTCGCTCGCCTGATGCTGCCGCGGCGTAAGCTGGAGCAGCGTTGCGATCGGGCGCTTCCCGGCCCTCCGGCACTTCTGACAAACCAGTCGCCCGACGAGATCGTGCACGCATGTCGTCGACACATGCCGCAGGACGCATAAATCAACGTTGCGCGGCGTCAGGCAGCGCGAGCACTTGATCTCGTAACCGCCGTTAATGGCCTGATCGATTGTCGGCGACGGATCGATAGGGCCGCCGTCGCTCCACATCTTTTCATTCCAGCTTTGATAGGCGAGGTTGTCGGCTTCCCGGATCAACGCCTCGCCCTCGCGCCGCGTTTCCGCCGACCGCTCGGCGAAAATCTTCGTCATAGCTCTCGCTTTGGAAAGCTCCTTTGTCAGCGCTTTGACGGTCGCCGCCGGAGATCGGTGGGTGATGATACTTCGGAGCCATGGTGTCGCACATAAGAGCGCGCGGTGCTGCCTCGCGCAATCGTCCTACCGGGCAGGCCCGGGGATGCGAATCATCCGGCGATACGTGGCCAGTCCACGTGCGTTAAATCCAGAGGCCCGGATGGAGTCGGGGCCCGGGGCGACCTGGACGCGCAGGCGCAAGCCGTCTGAAATCCTGTTAGCCCCGCGTTAGCCCGAGCCTGTTCGTCTTTTTGAGAGTTCGAGCTAAGTAGTTGATTTCATTGGTAGCGGGAGAGCGATTCATCCGATTACCCCCCTCGATCTCGGCCTTTTCACCGTCCGCCGCGCCGCTGGCTGAGGCAACCCGGCGATTGGCGGGCTACGCCTACAACTACCCTGGCCTCCGCCGGTTCGACGGACAGGGTTATGCGATCGTCGCCATCACGCCGGAGATAGAGGTTGGAATCGCCCCAGGCGTGGAACTCGGATGAGCCGCGCAGGGCTTGGCCGGCGCGGATGTTGCCGGCGCCTTTGCGCGCACGGTGAACGAGGATGACGGCTGCGGCATGCCGCCGCTGCAGGTCCCGCACATAGACGAGCAATTGCGCGACCTCGCCGCTGATGTTCTCGTCGATTTGGTGGAGGCGGACGAAGGGGTCGAGGACGAGCAGACGCGATTTTAGACGAGCGACGGTCTCGTGGAGACTGGCGCGGTCGGCATCGAGGTCGAGGCGCAGTCTGGGGGCGGTGATCACCTGGACATCAAGATCTGCGAGATCGCGGCCGGCGGCGGCGCAGATGCGGTCGAGCCGGCGCCGCACGATATGCAGGGCATCCTCGGCGGCGTAGAGGAGGACGCGCCCGGGCCTTTGCCCGGCGAAGCGGCGCAGGCAGGGCGTGCCGGCGGCGATAGAGATCGCGAGGTCGAGTGCGAGGAAGGATTTGCAGCATTTCAGCTCGCCGCCGACGATGCCGACGGCTTCCTCGGACCACGGGCCGTCGACCAGCCAACGCTGTTCCTCAGCCTGCTCGGCGAGGGTATAAGCGGGAGCGACGGGAAGCCGGTTCATCGGGGCCTCGCGGCGGCGCCGGCGTTCATAGGCTTGGTGGCGAAGGCACAAACCTCGAAGAGGAGTGCCTCGTCGATGCGCGGCGCCTCGCGCTCAGCGGCGGCAACCAACACAGAACTCGACAAAGCCTTGAGGTCTCTGCGCCGGAGGCGGGATCCCATTCACATGCTGTTTGAGGAAATCAATGCGCTTTCGAGGAAGGGCAATCGCTACAACCAAGCGCCAAAAGAGCCGTCTTGACCTAGGCACTGGCTGGAAAGCCGCTGCCGCATCCGGGGTCTCTGATCGCCTCGACAAGCTCATGCGTGAACACCGACGTCATCGAGTCGATGGACGGTCGAAGTTGACCCACGCGACCCAGCCATAGTCCACTTCGAGCGGTCGGTCGTAGTCGACCTCCGGTCCGTGGCCTCCCGCAGCCGGCTCGTCTCCGCTCGAGTAGGCAGTTCCGCTCTGCGGAAAGACCATGTAGATGATCCTACCACCCGGCTCGTCGGGTTCGGGATACTCCCCCGAGTCGATCAAGTCATCGATCAGGTTCTTCACGTCGTCGCCCGTGTACGTACCTCCGGGCGGGTTGCTGGCGACAACTTGTCGGAACCCCACCTCCTCGAGCTGGCCGAAGCCGTGCTGGTCTTCTCCGATAGGTACGGCGTCGACAGGATGGCAGTGATCGCGTCGGCAACGTCGCGGGCAGCGGGTTGCTGCCACTGATCACCCCAGAACAGGACCTCGAGGCGCGCCGAACGTACGACGGTGCCTCCTTGATTGGTCAGCTGGATGTTAGATTGGCTCGGGTAGACATAGACCGTGCGCCCCGGCTCCTTCATCACACCGATCGGTGGATTGAGGCCGGTGAGCCGCGCTCTGAAGCGCAGTGGTCGGCCGGCTCGGAAAGGTCCGAGCGCGCATCGCTGCAGCGCGCTGCAAGCGAACCTGGTGTTGAACTTGCGACATCGATTTGAACGTGATCATGAACGCCTCCTTCAAGATCGAGCGCTACTCGCATGCAACATAGCGAGTGGGGCCATAAGCGCGGCGTACCGAGTACGACGACACCTGCAGTTGAACCCTGGCGGCCAGTCTCAAGACATTTGCAGAGTCGCACCGATGCGTGGCATGATCGGCATCATTCGCCCGATTTCAGATCCACCACCTGATCGAAGGCCAAACCGCTGCTGCCTTCACCGCGACCTGTGCCGACCCTGCGACCGACCCACAGGACCGTTGTGCCGCCGTTCCAACGTGTGCGCTGCCAGCTTCGCTCGATCTGCTTGCCCGCGCGCGGCACTTCTTCTTCGTTCACGAAGTACGGCGCCGGCACCGAGAGCACGCGACCGAAGATGTCACGGGCCGGCCCGGGCATGCGTGCACGCTGCAGGCTCACGCTACGATTGCTGCCGGGATTCTGAACCGGTATAAAGGGATGCCAGTTTCCCGGGACATCGGTACCGAGCACGTAGCGCGCCTTGGCGGGTGTCGGATGACGTGGCGGCGTTGGGATGGCAACGCTGTGATAGCGCGCCACGTCGTACCCGTTCAACCCATTCCCCAACGCCCCAGGAACGATCTTCTCGACAGCCCACGCCATGTTGGACATCTCGTCGCGCAACCACAACACCCGCTCCAGGGGCGGGCCCTCCATGATCTTGGTGACCGCCGGTGCGACAAGCAGCCGCGTATCGACCCCGGCCCTGCTACCGTCGACATTGAGCGTGAACATTGACCAGCCTTGCCAGCTGTTGTTCGCGCCGGCTCCGGCAGCACGAACAAGTGTCGTCTCGCCGAAATCGTCGGTAACGAGCAGCGCCGGGATCTCGCTAAGCGTACCCACTTCGACCTCGTACGGGATCACGCACCAGTCGTTCGAATACACGAGCGTGAATTCGGTGAGCAACAGCTTGGCGATGTCGGTCGTGTTCACGTCCAACTGGGCGAACTCGGTGCGCCGGCTCTCCAGTTCCCAGTAGCGCGGACTGGGCATTCCGCTGAACGACACCGGTGCCGGAATGAACGAGAGCGCCGTAGCTGGCGCCGCGGCCAGCACCGCCGCCGGGCCTTTGCCGGCCTTGTCGCCGGCGCCGATGTCGAACGAGTACCAATCGAGGTGGCCGCCTTCGTACGCACGCGCGACCAGGGGGGACGCGCTGGCGTCCGCACCCACCGCACTGCAGCCGAACTGGTATTCGAGAAACCGAGGCACCCACGCGTCGTCGCTCGCATCCGACGGGGCGAGCGTGAAGCGCCGCGCAAAGGCGAGCAACTGCGTACCGGCAAGCTTGAGGTCCGTGCGCTCGGCAGCGCTGAGGCCGGGAAACCCATCGACCCGCGTATCGTGCGCCCCGTTCGCAATCTCCCCGAGCAGCAAGCTCGAATCAATGAGCTTTCCGGAAGCGAGCAGCATGAGCAGATCAGCGTCGTCATCGAGCTCACCAACGAGCGCCGCCGCCGGCAGCCCGTAGGCGCTTGCCGCGAGGTACAGGCCGCGCAGGATGGAGAACCTCGCCTGCCCCGCGATGAGCGCAAAGAAGTAACGCGTGATCTGCACGTGGCGACGCAGATCGACGGGAACGGCTTCGGCCTCGGCCCGGCCTTCGAGTGGAATGTCCCGCGTGTAGGGCCGGGTCGATCCGCCGGCGGCCGTGTAGGTTGCGAAGGCCTGGCTCTTGACGAGGGTTCGTGCCTGCACCGGCGAGGCGGCGTCTTCGCCTGCGAACTCGCCGAACTGCCATTGGCGAGACAGGAACCACAGCGCATCGCGCACCTCCGCGCGCAACGCGCGCTCGTAGTCCACGGCACGCGGGCGACCTTCGAGGCGATTCCATCCCTTGATCACCGGGACTTCAGGTAGACGCTTGATCAGCAGTGCTGCAGCCGCCTCATAGTTGAATGCCATGCTTTCCTCCTCGAGGGGGCGTCACGGGGCGATCAGCCGGGCCAGCGACGCAGGCGTCGACGCCCAGACCGTGGACCGATACCCGCCGCTGCTGAACTCAGACAGGTTCGCCGGCAGCAACTGGAAATACTCGGTTGCGGCAAGATGCTCGGGCTCTACAGCACGCGTTCGAGCGCGAGCCAGTGTTTCTGCCAAGGTCGCCATCAGGTCCTCCCATTGCCAGGCGCCGGTGATCTGTGGCGAGATCGCGAGCAGCAGAGCCTGTGGCGGCATCGCGTTGGGCCGGTTGAAGTGAAAGGCGATGCCTGTGGTCTCCTGCTCGACCGGAACGACTTCGGTCCACTCGTCGAGCAGCAGGCCGCACACCGGCGCGGTGATCGCCGGCATGGGCGCCGCGAGAACGATCGAGACGACCTCACCGCTGGCGAGCTTGTCGCCATACGGCGTCGCAATCCATTCGTCGCCGCTTCGCACCGGCAGCTGAAGCGCCGTCAGCATGAGCGCGCCCGGTGTCGCGGGGATCCACGCCTGGCTGGCCTGGGCGATGGCAAACGCATCGATCACCGGGCGCACCGGCGCAAGCGATTGCACCCATTCCTCGATGGCTAGCGGATCGTTCTCGATCGGGCTGGCGAGTGCGCTGGTCAACTCGGCGCTCGCTTCGACGTGCACCCGGAACAAGGGCAAGGCCACGAAGGCCGCACCCAGCAGGTTCTTGGCTGCTTCCGCATAGCGCTGTACGCGCGCATCGCTGCGCAAGGCGCGCTCGCGATCAGCCTCGCCGGGGTCGCTCGGCAGAGGATCTGGAAATGCGATGTCGAGTGCAGCGCGGGCCGCCTTGAGCCGTGGATCAAGGAGCGTCGGCAACACGTGCGCCTGTGCGACCAAGGCGTCGATGGTCGCAAGGTCTACGTCGAGGCCGGCCGTCGGAAGGGCCTCGGCCACGCCAAAGGGAACCAGGGCGACCATCAGCGCGCGAAGGCTGGTCAGTGCCGGTGGCCACGCGGCGGTGATAATATGAGCCGGGTCGGCCTGCAAGGCGGCGTAGAGCGGGTCGACGGTCGTCCCCAGCAGCGTCTTGATGTCGGTCAATGCCTTCGTGAGCCCGGTATAGCTTGTCTCGAAGCGGCCTTTGAGTTCGCCCACGTCTTGCAAGGGCGGGGCGCCGTCATCCCAGCCCTTCGGGTTGCCGGGCTCGCGGCTTTGCGCCTCGCTCGGCAGCTCGAAATCACGCGCATTCAACGCCCGACTGCGGGTGATCAGGCTGCGCAACGACTTGAACAACGGCATCAAGGCGGCAAGCGGCACCTTGCCGGGCGGGGCGCTGCGCAACTCGAACAGCAGCGTCTGCGCATCGGGCGCTGGCGCGGCGCCCCGAGCCACGACAACGGTGCGAATCGCGTCGGGGATCGCACTCGCGAGCCGGTGCGAATACACGAGGTAGCGCTCGAGCTCGCTCGACAGATCGCCGAACCGGTCACCCGCCATCAGCACGCAATCGATCGGCTCGAGTTCCAGCGCTGCCAGAGAGACGAAGTTCGGAGCGGCCGTGCCCTCCGTGACTCGCCATTGGATATCCGATGCCGAGGGCAGCACGGTCGTGAGCCAATGGTTGAGCGCCGCATTGCCCAACGCGCGTGGCGTGAGCGGCGCACGCCACCCGGCCACCGCCGTGGGGTCGAGTGGCAAGGCCAGCCTGAAGCCGAGGCTCCGCCCGCTGCGCGGCGTATCGACCACCTGGCAGTCGGGCGGGGATTGGCCCTCGGTGATCGATTGCAGCAAGCCCTTGGCCCTGTCGTAGTTCCCTTGCACGACCTGGTGCACGCTCTCCGTGAGCATTAGGTCGGAGATGGCATCGAGGGCATCGGCAAGGTCGTCGATCTCGGCGCGAATGGCTTGCGCCTGGGCCGCCGCTGCGGGCGAGGCGGCGTCGAGCGGCAACCCGGCGATACCGTAGGGGTACTGGCGCGTTCGAACGAAGTCGAGCAGATCGTAGCCGTTGACCACGTTGCGCGCCTCCATCGCCTCGGAGGCGGTGCCGTCGGGCACGCCCGTGAGCTTGCGGGAGGTGAACGGAAAGCGCTCTCGAAGGGTGTAGACGAACTGATCCAGTTCCACACCCGGGTGGTTCTCGTGCAAACCGCGCTCGATCTGGTAGCCCAGCAGCGCGGCGAGTTCCTGCCCGTTGCGCAGGCCCTCGAGGTAATCCATGGCCCGGCGGACGCGGCGCGACGAAAGGTTCACGGCCATCATGCCTGCGTTCGCCGATTCGGCGTGCGTGAGATAGCCGTTGCGCATGATGGCTGCCGTCACCGCGTGGGTGAGTGACGGCGCGTGTACGTAGCCACCATTGAGCGGGTCTTCCGTGACCGGCCCGTTGTCGCGCAACTCGGGAGGCAGTTCGGCCGGGTCGACCACCCGCCGCTCAGCCGTCGACGGGCGCACATTCTCCAGCCAGCCGAAGGCGCCGAGGTTGAGCGTGAGCGTGTCCTTTTGCGACTGCCGAAGGAGCAGGAGTCGGCGCGCGAACAAGCCATGCACCCATGCGTCGAGCCGGTAGCTGCACAAATCCATGTGTTCGGCGAAAAGGCGCTCCAAGGCGGCCGTCGGCAGCGCGGCAATGTTACCCAGGGCCTGGTGCAGATCTGCCAGCCCGGCGACTTCATCGGGCGGCAGGTTGCCGAGGACGCCGTTGCGCGCCGCTCCGGCAAGTTGGTCTTGCAGCGACATGCGCACGCCGGAGCTGCCGATGAGCGACGCATCAACTGCCAGCACATCAGCTGTGCTGAAGGTGCGCCGCGTTGCGATGTTGCTGATGGCCGGCTCTGCTTGTAGCTCGGCGAACACCGCGGGCGAGAAGAGCTTCACGATGCGAACGCCGGTGCGACCCAACTCGGCGAGCAGGCTGGCGCGCAGCATCCGGTACAGCAACGCGGCGGGAGGCGAGATGGCCTTGCCATCGGGCCCGACGAAGGCCTGCCGGGAGATGTCATCAACGCTCTCGCTGCGCAGCCATTCGATGTAGTTGCTCGTGCCGTTGAGCTTGCGCAGCCCGCGCGTTTCGGAGAACGGCACGCGCGGATCGTCGTCGATGACCGGCCCCGGCAGTTGATCGTGCTCGCGCCAGAAGATCAGCGAGCGCAGCCGGTACGAGCCTGAGGGGTCGAGCCCGGCCCGCGCGAGATTGCCGTCCACCGCATTGCGCAGCGCCTCCCATTCGGCCGTGGCAAATTCGCTGGGTGTACCGCGAAAGCGCATGTAGTTGGCGAGGTAGTCGGTGCTGATCGCTTTGCGCCCGTACCACTCGACCGATGAGGCCTGCAAGCCGATCACGTCGATGAGCGATCGGAACGGGTCATCCCCTGTTCCCACTTGCTTCACGTTCGGCGCCTGCGATTGCCACACGCCTTGCAGCAGCCGTAACCTGGCCAGCAGGTCATTCCAGAAGGGAAGTTCTTCGCGCGCTTCCGAATCGGTGTGCACCCAGCGCGAGAGGCAGCTTGCGGGCAGCACGCCGTAAGGCTGTGAGCCCACTCGCAGCGCGGGCAGGAGGCCGCGCCCGGTTACGTAGTTGCCGACGTAGCGGCGCAGGCGATCGGCCGTTGTCGGGTCGATCACAGGCGACAGCATGTCGTGCATAAAATCACCGGCGGTGCCGCCCCACAGCGCGCGGTTCATCGCGAGCGCCTGCGCGACATCCGTGCCGCCGGCAAAGGGCACGGGGCGCATGACATCGAGCGGCAATGCGAGCGCCTCAGCCAGGCGCTGGCCGTCGCGCTTGCGGTAGTGATCGGTCTCGAAGGGAATCGGGTCGGGGCCGGTTTCCAGCGCGAAGCTCTGGTCGATGGCCTGCTCGGCCGTGGTGAGGCCGGACTGCGCCGAGTCGGTGTTGTTGGTCGGCGTGCCCTGCGGCACGATCGACACCCCGCGGCTGTAGCGCTGCGCTTCGAAGAGCCTTGCGACGCGTGCGGCGTTGTCCTCGGGGCTGCTGGACAGACGCAGGCCGAGCACGAGGATGCGATCGAAGCCGTTCACCTCACGCGGCAGTTCCAGTACGATCGACAGCGCCATGCCAACGGCCTTCGCCGCGTCGAAATCCACCAGCCAGCGTACGTTGTCGTCGAGCTTGAGCCGGCCGGTGGCCGGGTCGCGCGTGAAGGCGCCTTCGGCCTGCAGCGGATCGGGCCCGAGCGGCAGGTCGTCGGGGATAAGAGCACCGACCACCTCGCGGGTGATGCCCCCGGCTTCGAGCCGCACCACGAAGCGATCGGGCAGGACGACGGAGCGCGGCGCCTCCGACCACGAGACCGGCTTCACGTCCGGCGTCGGGAACACGGCCTTGGACGGGTCGGTGAGCGTGTCGCTCCAGTTCTCTGGCTGGGTAGCACGCGCGATCCAACTCGCCCGATGGCTGCCATAGCGGTTGGCCAGCAGGTTCCAGGCACCGCGCTGCGCGGCTTCGCGGGTTCGAGCATCGGGTTCGCCGTGGGCGGCGATCAATGTTCGCCAATAGGCCAACCCGGCGCTCAGTTCCGAGGCCGTGAGCGCCTTCTCATGTTGTGCGATCGCAATGTCGTCGGGGAAGATCCGAATGCGCAGGACGCGCTGCTCCTGCTCGACGCCGAAGCGCGTTTCCAGCCGGAGCGGCAGCAGCAGAAAGGGGGTGTCGTCGGCCAGCCCGGTGATGAGCGTCTGCGGGCTGGTATCGAGCAGCGATACGGCGTTATCGCGTGCTGTGGCCAAGGCCTGGGTGAGTGCGTCGCTCGCGGCCCCGATGGCCTGGACCTGGTCGGCGCGCTGGCGTTGAATGTCGGCAAGACGCTCGCGCGCCTGGGCATCGGATGCCGCCACGCGCTGCAAGATGGTAATCTGCGCATCGAAATCGCGAAGCTGCAGCACCGCGTCGCGGTGCTGGTTGCGGGCATCATCTCGGCTGCCGCGCACCGCGGCCAGCGTGCTCCAGATGACATCGAGGTTGCTCATGGTGTATTGGCCCTGTGTCAACCGAGACTGCGCAGCATCTCGCGGGCATGAACGGCGACGAGAACCGGCTTCTGGTAAAGGATGCTCGCCATGTCGGCGGCGTTGGCCGCCCAATCCACGCCGCCCTTGCTCGTGCCCAGCGGTTCCACCGCGAAAGGCTGGTCCAGGTCGATGAGTTTCACGCCGGCCCCCAGGTTGTCCCACGACAGGTTGTCCCACTTGATCGTGTCGGCTTCACCCGGATTGGGTGGGTGCTCGTCGAGACCGAAGCGCGGCTCGCCGGCCACTTGCTTGATGGCGAAGAACCACCCGAGCCGGTTGGCTGCGATGGTGGCCTTGGCCCGCGCCGTCTCGTCGAGTGAGGGGTCGCCGCGCACCTCCTCGACCGACAGATCGAAGCCGATGAAGTGGATGTCGGGCGCCACGCTGGCGCGGTAGAGCGGGTAGCGGATGTTCGGGTCCGCCGGGTCAGCCTCGCTCCTCTCGCCGGTCTCGTCCCAAAGCACCAAGCGCAGGCTGTTCTGCGGCGTGCTGCCCCAGCGCGCGCGCTGCGCGTAGATGATGGTGTTCGGGTAGCGTTTGAGCAGGTCGCCCCGGATCACGAGCGCCACGGCCCGTTTTGCGAGCGGCGTGCCGGCGGTCTCGGGCGGATCGCCTGGTTTGTGTCGGTTGTTGTGGTCGCCAAGCTGCGAATTGGAGCGCCATTCGTGGAGCTTGGCGATATCGCGCAGACTTTCTTCGAAGGCCTTTGGTTCCAGGCTATCGACATTGATGGCGTGGGAGACATCCCAGAACTGGCGGAAGGTGCTCGGCCGCTGGTCGGTCGGATACTCGCGCCACAACAACTCTCGGGCGAACTCCTGGTTGAGCCCGACCATGTAGGCCTCGATAAATGGCTGGTTGCGAACCATCAAAGAGATCGTGTTCGGCTCGATGAGGCCGAGGTTCGGCACGAACATGTCGCTCGACAGGTCGCGCAACGGCTCATACATCGGTCGCTTGATGTCCGGGTAGGCCATGACCGGCATGATGCGCTCGTCCGGCGCGAAATCGATCCCGTCCAGGTAGCGCACGGAAATGTACTGCCCCAAGGTCTGTCCGCCGACCAGCGCGAGTGAGCCGATGCGCTTCGGAAATGCGCGCACGGGCTCGATCTGGTCCAGCACCGTGGCATTGACCAGGTTCAAGTCGAGCGGCATCGCCACGGGAGTGGGCTCGACACGGATCGACAACAGGGTGTGGAAGCCGAGCAGTGCCGATCGAAAGTCGCGCGCGTCGGCGGAGTCGGTGCCCGCTGGCGCGGGCGTCGGGACGGCTGGTGGCGTGGGGGTGTCGGGCGGTGCGAGGACAAAGTCCGGCTGCGGCGGCACGGCCTGCACGGCCTGCGGCGTAAGGTCCAACGGTTGCGGAGTGCTCTGGCCTTTGGAGATGTCGCCGGCCAGGCGCTCCAGGTACATGAACGCCGCGTAGGTCAAACCCGCGGCAACCAAGGCGAGCAGCCGGGCCGCTGCGCTCGGGCCGACGATGAACAGGAGCACGCAGACGATCAACGCCATGATGAGCAAGAGCCACCGGTTGGCAACGGCGATCTTCAGCCACTGCGGCAAGTCCGGCCCGGACGGTGTCGAACCCTCGAGGGTTGGGCCCCCCGGCGGCGTGAGCGGCGGCGCGGCCGAGACCGAGCCGGCGTTGATCTGCTGCAGCAGGGTCGCCACGGCGTCGCGTGGCACAAGGCCCTGGGTGGCGAAGGCGCGGCGCGCGATCAGACCGCGGGGGCGCATCTGTTTCCTGAATGCGCCGGACAATGCCGCCCGCGGCAGGCGGCTCTGCCGAATCAGACTGTGGACGGTGATCGGGCTGCCCATGACTTTGCGATGCACGGCACTCGTGAACGCCAGGGCGCGCTCGGCCGGCATCGTGACCACGTGGCGTTGGAACGCGAACTGGCTGGCCTGCATCGCGAACTGCACGAAGGTCACTCGGCGGTTCGCAGCGAGTACATCGCCCACCTGTTCCCAGGCGAGTTTCATGTACTCCTCCTGGTGCACCTGGATCACCCGCGTGCCGAAGCCTGCAGCCGAGCGCCAACGAGGGTCGATGTTGAGCTCGTTGACCCAGCGCCGCTGACCCGGATCGGCGCTGATGCGCTCCACCAGCGCGTGCCAGCGTCCATAAAGCGGCGCCGTGACGATCGGGTCACCCGTGCCCGCGTGCTGAGCATCGTCGGCGAGGTTGACGACCTTCTCGACCTCGGGGGGAAAGTTGCTCGCGGGCACGAGCGGATCCGGCTTCGAGAACGGCGACAGCAGTGCGCCCTCCAGGCCTACGATGTCGTCGGGCGGATTGACGATGGGTGGCAGCAGGAAGCCCGGCTGCTGGATGTCGAGATCGCGGATGCCTACGCGTGCATTGATGGCGCGCGCGCGCAATGCCCGAACCAGCTCTTCGAAGTCGCCTGCTGCGCCCGTGCGGAAAAACCATTGGTAGTACATTGGAAACTCGACGGCGGTGGCCCAAGACAACGCGAGTCCCGGATCGGCGTCGGCCACCGTCTCGCCGAGGCCCGCCTTGCGCCCGACCTCGAAGGTCGGGATGACGATGCCATAGTAGCCGGTGTTGGGCTCGAGCCTGCGTGGGCTCATCAGGCGGCTGAATCCGCGGTCGGGATCGGCGCGCAGCGTTGACTCCAACAACCCAAGATCGGGCGTGTGGCCGGTGCCCATGTTGCCGTTCATGTGCACGTGCGCCCAGGCCCAGAGCTGGTCTGCCGGCGGCAACAAGGCGGCGGCTGCGACACCTTTGAGCGTCACAGAGGGCAGCGGCCGGCCCGGCGCATCGTTGCGCGTGAACTCGCTCTCCTTGAGCAGCAGCAGTGATATCCATGGGGTCAGCCGGTGCTTGGCGGCATCGGGCGGCGCAGGCGTGTAACGCCATGGAAAGTCTTCGTCGTAGAACTCGACGCAGGCCAGGTAGTTCGGTTCGAAGTCGGCGATCCAGTTTCTTGGCTCCGTGCGCACCACGACGTTCGAGTTGATGCCGATGATGTCGCCCGGCCCGACAAGCTGCACCGCGCGCGCCGGAAGGTCGCGCGACTCCACCTCGCTGCTCACGCTCACGGTGACGTCGATGGTAGCGCGCGCGCCGGCTGCGGGCAGCGCAATCTCGTTGGCGATGCCGCGCCGCGTCCAGGGCAGGAACGAGTACTGGGCGATCGTCATGCAGCCTTCCTCACCTGATACATCGGAAGCACTTGGATCTCGTCGTGAAGACCAGGGTCTTTCGCAGTCAGCTTCGTCACCGCCTGGTGAGCCTCAGCTTCGCTCTCGAAGACAAGGTGTGTCTGATGCAAGGTGAGATCGAGCGTCGTGGCAACGCCGAATTGCTCGCTCTGCATGCTGACCGGCGGCGTGCTCAGCACCGAAGGTGCGCGGGGAGCGAACGAAACTTTGGTGCGGGCTACCGCGGACACGCGAATAAGCGCCTCGAATATGCGTTGGGAGAGCTTGAAGAAGATCCGCAGCTGCTTCGCGGGGACGTAGATCACTTCATAGACCACGTCCAGAATGGCCATGTAGTCGGCGCGCGGCGCATCGCCGCTGCCGAGCACAACGCCGGCATCGAACTGCTCGAAGGAACGGCGGGAGAGTTTTTCAGCGTCGCCCAAGTCGAGAAACTGCGAGGGCGCGAATTGCTCCCGGACGTTGCTCTTCGGTGCAGCGTCGATGCCGAATTTCACCTGCGGAATGTCGAACAGCGTTCCCTTGTCTGGCCGCTGCGTGCCGAATCGAGAAATCGTCAGGTGAAGTGGCACCACCTTCTGGCTGATCTGCAGGCTTCCGAACGGATGAAGAACGAGATCCTTTGAATCTGGCGGCAACGAGCGCAAGCTGACCCGCTGTGAGGTCGAAGAGGGAAGCACCGCGCGCCAGTTGCCGGGGTTCTGCAGCGCATCGGCCAGCAGCGGCAGCACGTCGATGGGCGGCAGCACGGTGGTGCGGTCGTCCCCGAAGGTGGCGTCGAAGTGGACCGAGATGGTGATCGTGATGATGAAACCGATCTCGAACGAGCCGGTGCCCTTGGCATGCCACGGTGTCGGGCCTTCGAGCAGCGCATCGACGCGAACGCTCAGGATGGTGGCCGAGCCGCTTCGCACGGCCAGCATAGCCGAGAACTCCGCGATGAAGTGAAGCGGATTGAACTGGATCAGCACGTCGTAGGCCATGAAGCCATAGACGTTGAATATGTCTGCTCCCGCATAGAGCTCGACCTTGGCGCCGAACTGCACGGTGTTCGAAGTGATCGCGAAATAGCTCTCCGCGCGAATCTGAGGCAAGCCGGTGAACATGTCGATCGACAGCCGCTGCAGCGAGGGCAGGCCCATCGGCGGCGGCGTGTAAGCCGGGTGGAAGCCGCCGACGGTCAGCAGGAAGTTCGCGTTCTCCTTCCAGTACACCCGCACCGCCATGTCCCCCGTGAGCGCGAAGGTCAGCAGGTGCGAATCGAACAGGGACGCATCGAACGACAGCTGGCCGGTGTCGAAATCGACCACGCCCAGGAAGTTGACTTGAAGGTTGAGCACCGCCACGTCTTCCGCGGGGAGTGCCAGGCGCAGCACGCCCACCAGCGCAAATGCCGGCCGCGGGATCTCGAGGATCAAGCCGAGCTCCAGGCTGATCAGCGTGGGCGTGCCCCACCCGAGCTTGGCCATGGGGCCGACGAGGAAACGGTCGGACAGCGGCGGGAAGATGCGCTTGAGGTCGTTGATGATGCGGGAGGCGTTCGCGACGACGTCGTGCGGGAACAGTACGCTCTCGATCGAGCCGTCGTGGATGCCGGCACGCAGCGCGTCCAGCGCCGTCGTGCGGTTCAGCCCAAGCAGCCCGCCGACGCCCAGCAGTGTGAAACCGAAGCTCAGCTGGATCGGCGGGAACTCAGCCGTGATGATGATGAGGAGCGAGAAGCCGGGGCTGCCATCGGGCATCTTTGTATTGAGTATGCCCACCGCCTTGACCGAAACGACGTCGATGAACTCGAGCTCCAGACCGCCGGCGTATTCGCCTTTCTCGCTGTCGAGCACGAGAAAGCCGCCGCCTTTGAAACCGCCCGCATCCAGCGACAAGCCCAGGCCGTTCGGCGGCTTGAAGCCGACCGAGAGATCGAAGGGGCCGACGTTGCCCGGCTTGAAGGTGGCATCGAGTCTGAGGCCGATGCCTTGCACGAAGAAGGCAAGCGGGCCCAGTTGCACCGAGATGCCCGCACCCAGCTCCAGCCGGGCATCGGGGGGCCTCGGCGTCGGGATGAACAGCCGCACCGTGACGTCGTCGATGGACACCGGCCCGATGTGAAGGTGCGGATGCACCGCGACTTCAAACCCGCCGCTGCCAGTGAAGCGAACGCCATTGCGTCGCGACCATTCGAAGCCGAGCGTCATCGCGACGCGGCTCTCGCCACTTCCGATGATGTGCTGGATGAACGAGTCGCTCTCGCCTGCGGTCAGCACCAGCGTGAGCCCCTTCAGCTGTGCACCGAACACGACGTCGAGGTCGCCGTTGACGAGGGAGGTGCTGATGTCGACGGAGCCGCCGGCAAACTCGAGGCGCGTTTCCTTGGGTGCGCCGAACAGGAGTGCTGGCGTCTGCGGGGCGAAGTCGAATCCGACACCCACGCCCGCCGAGGGCGGGATGGTGCCTGGGGCGAACGGGTACTTGATGCTGATACCCGAGGGATTGATGATGACGCCGAGAGTCGTGGCAATGTTGGTCTGCGCAAGGATGCGCAGCGTGATACCGTCGGCCAGCGAGATCTTCAGCGGAAACTTGTCGGGGATCTGCGGTTCGAGAATGATCCCCGGCAGCCCGCCTTTCGTCGCAGGCTGCGCACGCAATGCGAGCGCAGCCTGCAACTGTCGCCCAGCAATCTCGACGAAGTAGAAGGGGACGATGAGTGATGGCGGCGAGGGCAGGGCCGGAAGATGGCCACGGTCGAGATACGCGTTCAGCAGCCGCGGCGAGGGCGGAGTCACACGAGCCGGAAACCCGAGGGCGTAGAACAAGCGCGAGAGAACGTCGACGATGCGGTCGACGCGCAGGTTGGGTGTCCCCCATCCGAAGGTCTCGCTCGGCAATTTCGCCGGCTCGCTGATGATCTTCGATATGCGTTCCCAACGAAACTGCGTGCGAATGAACGAGGGGCGGCCTGGCGTCGATGCATTCGACTGGATGTCGATGACGTTCAAGGCCTGGAGCAGGCTGAAGGCCGCGGGCAGTTCGGCGCTGAGGTGGTCGGTGAGTAGTAGTTCGAACAGGCGGTCGCCGATCTCGGCCAGAAAGGCACCTGCATTGACACCGGGCGGCGCCACCGAAATGCCCTTAATCGCATCGAACGCGGCCTTTACCGCTGTCAAGAGGTCAAGGATTTGATTGATCGTCGGCGGGTCGCCCAAAGCCTCAAGCTTGGCGGCTGCGTTCGACACGGCGGTACCAAGCGCCGCATACGCGGGCGGCAATGCTGTGGCGTTCCAGCCCAGCCGGTAGAGCAGCTGCTTGAACCGTTCGGTGTCGCTCACCGCCGCGGTCAGCGGCTGCAATGCGTTCGTCAGATGGCGACCGACGAGCTCCAGCGTGCCGGGGTCTGCCATGCTTATTCCAGCGGATAGATTTCGTCATAGTCGAGATCTATCTGCGCATGCCGCAAGGGCTCGATCAAGTCAACCAGGATGTAGCGGCACACAGCGCAGAACTGCGCATGTTCGTCGTGGTTCTGTCGCATCATGCAAGTGCCAGTGGGGTGGTAGATGGCGGACAGGTAACGGAAGCCGTTTTCGTACAGGCCGACGATCTGCGGCTTGTGCTTGAAGCAAAGCGCGCCCGGAAGGCTAATGCCTGTGAGGTCGGGCGTCACGGTGTCTGGCCCGAGTTCGTTGGTGGACGGATATTTCGTCAGCGGACGTTTCTGGACGGTGATGGCGTTCTTTACGTTCAACGCAACCATCTCGGCGTAGGGGTATGCCGCCGAACGCACTGACGCGGGTGCCGGCGTGGGCAACAGCACAAGGCTGCCAGGCCCGAAACGCGACAGCGCCGCCAGCGTGACTGAACCCGCGGTCACGGGCTTGACCTCAAAGAAACTTAGGGTGCGCGTCGCGGTGACTTCGAGTGCCTCGGAAGGCTTGAGCATGTCCGGGTTCTTGCGCAAGGGCTCCCCCCAAGTGCGCACGCGCAAGATGACTTGGTCGCCGGGCAAGAAGCTGAGACCTTCACCAAGGCGCACCGGGATTCGGAACGTCCCACCTGTCTGCGTAATGGCGCCATCGACAACGGCGGCTTTGCGCACTCGTGGCCAGTTCCACTTGATCTCGTCGCCGACGAAGGGCTTGGCCAGGTCACCTCCCTTGGCGCTCTTCTCGGTTTGCAGGTTTGCGAAGGTGTCGAGCTTGTCGTCTTGCGTGGGATAGCGCAGCCGGAAGTTGGCGTATTCATCGCCGAGACCGAAGGAATGGCCCAGCTCATGGGCCAGGGTTCGGCACGAATCTGGCGATACATCGTCGGGCAAGGCGACTGCACCCAGCGTGAAGCCCTTTCTGCCGGCCACCGGCACAACCGGCAAGGAAAGGTTCCGGCTCAGCGTGCTGACAGCGATGTAGCCCGTGCCGTTGACCGCGCGCCCCGCGGGAAGCGAAGACACGAGAACGACAAGATCGGTGTTATCGAAGGCATACGCGGCACTCTGTTGAGCCCACACAACCCCGACAGGTGATCCGTCCGACAGCGTGTCACCGCTGTCGGCAGCGAGCAGTTTGTAGAACGAACAGAGGGCCGGCACGCCACCTCGGTCGTCGTACAGGTCGAGGCCATAGGGATTGCGGCCGTTGGCGGCCGGCGGTTCGCCATACGACATGGACGGAAAGCGATCGATCTCGTCAACGAATGCGCGTGTTGCCAACGACTTCCACGCTGTGATCAAGTCGGCGTCGCCCACCTTCGACGATGGATCGGGAAACACCGTGGTTTGCCACTCAGTGCGCAGTGTTGCGGGTGCCTTGCCCGCGTCCGCCGGGACTGGCAGACCGACCGCATAGATGAGGTTTTCGATCGACCAGTCGTCGGACCCCGTGGCCTTGATCGCCTCGGGGACCGGCAGCACCTTGGTGGCATCGTCGGGATGCAGATACACCTCGCTGCGAACCGATATGCCGTTGCCCGCTGCGGGCACAAATGTTCGCCAGAAGTTCATCGACGAGGACAACAAGTCGAAAGGGCGAACAAATGCATCGAGTTGGGTCTGATGCACGAAGGTGTTCGTTATCTTCTCGAACAAGGCTTGGTTCGCCGCGGTGAAACCGTCGCCGAGGATGAGGATGTTGGGAACCTTTTCGGGCGCAATGCTCCCCGCCCAGCCGCCCCCCGGTACGATGCTCACCTTCGGCCGCGCTGCATCGGTGGCCCAGGGTTGAGCGACGTGCACTGTGCCGTTGGCCGTCTGGGCCCCTGCCGCGGAGGTGTAGGTGGCGGTGGCAGTGACATCGCTGCCGACCGCGTTGGCTGCAGTTGCGATGAAACGACCGCTGGCATTGAAGTTGGCAGCGGGTGCCCAAGTGACGCCGTGGTTCAGCGTGATGTCTCCGCACGTGCCGTCGTCGAATTCGGCACGCACGCTGAAACGGCACCTCGTTTCTTCTGGCGCAGCGGCGCTAGGGCGCACCGTCATCGTCGCTGGCGACAGCACGATGCGCGTCACCGACGTATGCACGTGGACCCGAAGGGTCTCGTTGAAGACCGCGCCCCCCACGGCGTTGGTGGCCGTGACCTCGATGATGAAATTGTTCTTGAAGGGCGCCGGTGGTGCCACGGCGTCCAGGCTGACCTGCCCGGTATTGGCATCCACATGAATGCCGAAGCCCTCGAATTTGCCCCCGATATTCGAGCTCTTGAACAGCGGCGTGAACACTAGGGTCACGTCGCCCGGATGCGCGCTCATGTAGACGTCAGCGAAGGAGCTGGCGCCGGCAGCGGCAAAGCGCAGCGCGGTTGCTCTCAGGTCGGGTCCGGTGGCGCCGCGCAACAAATACAGATCACGGTTCGCGGCACCGGACCAGAACATGCTGTCGATCGGCATGAGCGTTCCTCCAGCCATCGAAATGCGTTGAGAGGCACCTTCTTGGCGCCGGCACAACTGAAGATGCAGGCACGGACTCCCCCGATGCTGAGTCGGACTCGGGTCGGCGGGGCTTCCAGAAGATCTATTTCTCAGTGATCGTAGAGGCGCTGTCAAGCGCGCCATCCCCAATTTGAACTAAGCTGTCGGAGCGTGCGTCGCAATACTCCTCCCACAACAGCATCAGCGTGATGCAATGCACGTTCAGCAATGGGCGTGCTTTTTGCTATTTTTTGACCGTGCAGCTTATGTCGATTATCGAGTATCCCCATTTACTTGTGGGACGGATATGGTGCGCGCTTGGACAACGCAAACGCGTCGCCCACATACCCACAGCAGACGCAAACGCAGCAGCAGGAAGCTGCTTGATTTGAACGACAAGGGCAGGCGGATCACACCTTAGCTTCGGCAATCCATGGTCCCAGACATCGGGTCCACTTCACGAACCGGGCGGCGTTAATTTCGCCAGATGGATACCAAGCTCGTAAAGCTATGCTGATTAGCTGATTATTTGCAGAGTCGCGAGCATGAGAACTCCGGAAAGTATGTAATTGTTGTTTTCAGCAGGTGCCAAAACTGCAAAGCAGAGGAAGAGGCCTACCGCAACGATGGTGCCGCCGGAAAATAAACAGCACGCGAGAGCGCCGGCCGCGCGATACGAAGCAGCTCAGGAGTGACGAGAATGAAGCTTGCAAGATCGAGTCCATTTACAATGAACTCTTTGTAGTGGTCGAGGAAATGCCAAGTATCCGAAAAGATCATTGTCGATGTCTCTGAGGCCGGGGGCAGAATACACTATTTCGAGAGCGGCGGATTAACTTGTGTGTACCGAAAACCTTAAATGCGACTATAGTGGTGATGAAGTCCGCCAAGGATGGCGCGCGAACAAATGAGACCGGCGCGCTGTACCGAGCGAGACACGGGCGCATCCTTACCCAAGGCCAAGTGCGTCCGCGTCTCGTTATAGTAGCGAGCGTAAGATTGCAGAATCCGGCGCAGATGTAACTCGCCCAGGACAATGATGTGGTCCACACAGTCACGCCGGATCGATCCGATCAGCCGTTCGACAACGCCATTCTGCCAGGGTGAAGCCGGTGCAATAGGCCTGTCCCGGATGCCCATGGCACGCAGTCGACGTGTGACAACCGCACCGTAGATGCTATCGCGGTCCTGAATCATGTAGGGCGGGGCTTCGTTCCACGGAAATGCTTCTGTGATTTGACGCGCGACCCATTCGGCGGTCGGATGTGCCGTGACATTGATCCAGACAAGATCTCTGCGGTCGAGCCGGACGATGACCAAGGCATAGAGCAATTTTTGAAGCCGATGGTCGGGACAACGAACAGGTCCATAGCGGCGATATCTTGCGCATGATTGCGCAGAAAGGTTCGCCATCCTTGGCTTGGCGGCCCGCGTCGCTTGACCATGTATTTAGCGACACTCGACTGAGCGACCTCAAATCCGAGCTTGAGTAGTTCGCCGTGGATCCGCGGCGCGCCCCAAAGTGGGTTCTCGATGCTCATCCGCTGGATCAGCGCGCGCAGCTCCGTCTCGATTTGTGGCCGCCCTCCCCGTCGACGAGATTTCATGCGCCAGTAGCTGCGAAAGCCGGCCCTGTGCCAACGCAAGAGCGTCTCGGGCCGGATGATGGTGAGAACCTCCAGGATTGTTGGGAACCAGCGATACAGCTGGATAAAAAACCAGCGATCATAGTTTGTGAGCTGAACGCGACCACGTAGCCTCCGCTTCAAGACATTCAACTGACGTCGAAGCACCGCGTTCTCGGCTTCAAGCCGTAACTTCGACTTGAACGGCGACGCCAGGGCGGACAGGACAAGACAGAATAACCCGATCATTCCACCAACATAGGCAATCTCGTCGCGTTATCAACTCGGATGGGGTTTTCGGTACTGACAGGAGCGCAAAGTGGCCCGTGCGACGCGGGTCGCCAGCTGAGGCGAACTCGGTCCGGTCGCGCCAAGCCGGAGCTAGACTAAGACTCGCATTCGACTCGGATAAGGCTCTCCACGTGCTCCGCAATCTGTCGCACTTCCGCATGCGTTGGAGCATGGATGCATACGAATGCGACGTAGTTCTCCCGGTTTAAAGACGTGATCACCTCCCCGGGAAACATGGATTGGTCAACCCTCTGCACGTTGGGAACCTCTCGCGCAAGCTTGATGCCTATCACCTCCGAGATCTTGCCGATCTTTCTGGCGTAAATTGGGAACTGGCCCGTTACCCAGCCAGCGCGCGGAGAAAGTGTGCTGTTCTTCAAATGCATCCTCAGAACTACCTCAAACGGATCTAGTCCGAGGTGCAATCCCGCGGTTAGCCAGAGGAGCCCGCCCGCCGGGCGGGGGTTCAATTCAACAAATCGCAGGCCCTCCTTCGTCTCCATGACCTCAGCGTGGAATACCCAATTGTCGAGATTTATCGCCGCTAAACCAAGCAGCATAAATTTTTCGAACTCGGCAATCGACGTCCGACATCGAGAAGCAAACTTCTTCGATTGTCCGCCGCTCGAGGGCATTTGCCAATCGCTTGGATCGGGAGGCGACACGATCAAACCATCCCCAAAGAAAGGATCTTCGATTCGCGATTCTTTTTGTTGGACAGAGATCGAGACCTTACCGCCAATGACGTAGCCATCGACAGTATACTCGTTTCCTTCAAGCCATTCTTCAATCAATACATCTGAGTATAATCGAAACTCACTCTCATGCTGGCGGACACGGTCACGCCATACGCCCGCTCGGCTCCCTTGGTCGTGAAAAAACGACTGCTCTCTCAAAAATGACCGGACGCTGGACACACATTCATCTAGATCGCGGCCCACGCATACCTTCACCGCTTCGCTTGCCATGCCGCATATCGGCTTTACGGCATATTTCTTCGCGTCGCAGATCTCTGAAAGGCCACCGATTTCTGTCCATTCTCTCGAAGCCCCCTCATCGATAGAGCGCACTGTCCACTTCGTGCAATCAACTCCACTCTCATTCCAGCACGCACGCGCTTGTGGTTTGAGACGACCGTTTACCAACCCGCGTAGAGGAACATGAAATGGTCGTGGCTTCTCGGCATTTAGTCGCTCCCATGTATCGACGTACGAGAACATCGGGCGATCTTGAATGCAGATGAACGGGGTCGCTGAATCGTCGGCGCCATGCTCCTTCGCCGCATCGAAAAGTTGTTGCGGATCGAGCGGATCGTCGACCTTTACCAAATCGAGACCCGGAACTTTCCTGAGCGTCGTCAGAAGATCCGGTTGATTTACGAGCGCAACAACGTGATCGTAGCCATATTGATGAAACAGGTCGGTGAAGCGCCCGACGCCACCTAACTTGTCGTATCCGACGACGATCGCTGTTCGACCTTTATTGCGTTTCAGGTAACCTGTAGTATCGGACAATGACATTGAACTGATTTCCTACCGGCTTCGAGAACGATCGGTATATCTGGCTATCGTTCCTTAGATTTGCGATCTGCTCTACTTTCTGTTCCAGAGAAAACGAGAACGTTTTCCGACGCTGATCCTCTTTCAATCGATCCTTCATCGAACCGAGATTTCGCCGAAACAATTCGGCGAATTGGCCGATCAAGTCAGTCGCCGCATTCGTTAGACCGTAGCTCGAGTCGAGATCCTCTTCGTAGAAACGAATGTTTTTGAGTCTATCGACCTTGGCCGGATCCGAGGTGATTCCAGGCAACTCTCGGACCGAGTGCAAACTTGGTTCAGGATAAGCAAGCTCCGAGTTAGCAATGGCAAAATCGAAGGAAAAATGCCGTACCTCGCGAAATTTGGAAAGATACATCAACAAATAGTTTCCCTTCCTAACCTTCTCCGAAAACATCACAAGATCAAGAACCTTTCGAGGTCCGTTCTGGCAATCGATCGTGCCGGATGACAGCCATTGGAAGCCGACTCCACCTCTATCCACGAAAGCCAGTTCCTCAAGCGGGCTATCATCCGAGCTGATAGCCCTGGGTATCGCGAAGGGCCCATCACATTTGCTTAAGGTGTAAGAACGGAGAAGATACACTACGTCTGGAGCCACAATCCACGAATAGTGCAACTCTGACGCTTGCGTTGATTTGTCCCGATCGAGCCCGTTCTCGATATCTTTCGTAAACTCTTCGCGAATGCGCAGGGCCGGATCTAGCGTCGACCTGTATGCAGAAAGATTTTCAATGGCCGCTTGCGGGTCGTCAACAAACCGCGGGCTTGCCGAATCGGCTGCGGGCGACGATTTCTCAGCAACACCAACAGACGACGGAGGCCCAAAATTACTCAAGAGGGACGACAACTTTAGAGATTGGAAGCCCACTAAAATCGCGGCAAGCCACACAACTGGAAGGGCGGCACCAATAACTCCGGGCCAGCCCCAAGGCCAACGCAGTAATCTTCTTCGATCGCTACCTTTGAGTTTTGGAGAAACCTCGCCGCGTGATCTGATGACGCTCGTCCATTCTTCCGGGACCTTTGGATCATTCGCGCCGGCGATCAGCTTACCCGACGCGGCACCCTTTCTCCATGCCTCCTTTGCAAGCTCGAAGCCGCAAATCATTAGGGCGTGGATTTCCTGGTCGTTGAAGGCGTCGAGGTCAGTTCGGATTCGCGCTACTTCAGGGTAGTAACCTTTGAGGATGCTTCCAGCGCCGGGATCTGGTTCAGCAAGTTTGGCAACCGCGCAAGGGAAATTTTGTTCAAGATCTCCGACGCGCTTCATCAAAATGTCGGTCGTGCGGACCGTTCGATCGACCAGCCATTTGAATCTTTTGGCATCTTGCAACTTGAATGGCGCGCCAGCATCGCTGACGAATATAAAGTCCGGATCTTTTTGAGAACGATGCAGCTCCTTGAACTTTGCAATTCCGAGGTTGTCGTACACTCCTCCGTCTGTGAACGTTCCAACGAAGCGATTCTCGTCCTTCGAAAGTCCGATCTCCGGATTTCCGATCGAAAGCGGGGGGAAAAGCGGGGGGAAAGCGGAAGACGCCGCAATGGCGAATGCAATTTCAATTCGCGTCCCTTCGCCGGCGTGATCAGGCGATCCATTTACACCGTCGGCACCGAATGAGATCAAACTCCCCCGCCCCATATCCGTCGCTAGAATATGTAGACCCGGTTTTGGTCTAGAACCGCGGAGCTTGTCATCAGCGGATGCCCCGGATTTTGGCCCCAGGTCGTTTAGCTTCCTATCCCCAAACAACCTTCCATACTCGGCCCGAAGCAAGTTCGACCGAGACAGATCGCGCCGAAACAGCAGAGGAGGCGACAACAAGCGAATTAACGATATCTGGAATATGCGAGCGCGAACGTTGCTCCTGATGAAACTTAGGAGCTCCTTAGTGCGGCCGTCAAATTGTGTACCCGTGCCCAGGAAGTCGTCCCAGTGGAGCACCATAAATGCGCCAAGCACGCTTCCACCAGAGACGGAACAAATGCAGTCGACTAGTTCTAGCGCCCTCCTTCCATTTTCGAGATCGAGATCGCGAAGGAAGCGGACAACACCAAGGTGAAATAGGGTCGCTCTAAATCCTCCGCCTGAGAGCGCTAGACCGACTTTGCTAAATGGTTGATTTCGATGAGGGGGCTCTGCTGAAGCGGATTGCTCGGACATACAAATTCTCTGGGATGAAAAGCCAGTTGCCAAGTATGATCAGATTGAGTTTGCATTTGCAATCAACCTTTGATCGTTCGCCCTCCCATGGTTGCCAAGAGTCCACACTGAAGGTTGGAGCGTGCTTGCGGTGCGGAGAACCTGCTATTGGGACGCGGCCCCCGCGTCAACTCGCACGTGTTCGAGCAGGTTTACTGGATAAGCTTGGCTCCTTGGGGTCGCCGAACGAATTGCAGAATGGGTGCATGTTTCGGCGTCCCCGTCGGAGGTAGGCAGACTACGCGTGGCGCCAACTGTTCAAGAGCATTGATTATGGATGCAGCGGGCCGATGGGCGTGGCTTTTTTCGACGAGACGCGCAGCGGGGAAGAAACTACCCGAGGGGCGCCCAGAGGGCTCTGCTTAAGGCGACGCGGGAAACGGAGCTCAGCCAAGCCGGGCGATTCCTTCGGAGGGCGGCCGCAAACTCGATCAGACCCGCGTTCCTTTCGAGAACTTTCCGGCGAGTGTTCGTCAAAGCCGGCCGCGCCCCCCTCTTCGGAGCTTCAGCGCGGAACCCCGAAGTAGATCCCGCCCTCGGTTAGGGCCCTGAATGTCTCGTCGCGGGCATCCTCCCCGACGCCCGCCTCGTCACAGGCGTCATCGCATGCAGGTGTATCCGCGACCATACCTTTGGCTTCATGCGCATGAAGCCTGGCGTGCAGCACGATCTCAGCCTGCCTGTCGGCGAAATTGAATAGGGCCTCGGCCTCTCGGCCCCTGCGCTGACGGTAGTGTTCCGCCGCCTCGCGAAAGCCCTGGTCGGCCCAAAGAACCGGGAAGTTGACGATGACCTCGGCCGGATGCGGCTTGTGTTCTCGGTGATCGGTTGCTTCAGACCGTCGTCCGCCTTCCAGCCCCGCTGCGAGGCTCCGAGCGCATCGAGGAGCTCGTCCGTAAAAATTCCTGCCTGTGTCTCGTCCGTCGTCACTGCGGTTTGCTCTCCGGAATCCGATTGAGGTGGGTCTCGGCTTATCTATAATCGAGCGAACGTCGGTAAAGCCGCCGCGATCGGACTCGCCTTTGGAAATCGCGAGAAGTAGGATTGTAAAGACTATCTCGAGTTGCGGGCCGGGGCGATGCCTTTCGATGACTTGATCGTGGAACGCCCCCGGACTGCTGGTGCTCCAGCGGACGAGCCGAAGCGGCATTTCTTCGAAGGCGCCGTCATGCTGGCCTATGCCATGCACCTTCTCGAGACGGAGCCGATCCGCGAGATTCGGATCCACCCGGACGGGCACCATGCACGCACTGTGTTCGGCGGCACGTACAGGGATGCCACCGGGCCAAGGAAAATCGTGCATTCGCGGCCGGGCATCGGTGATGTGGTCGCCGACGCCGACGACATTACGATCGAGGCCGTGTGCAAGGGAGCTCAGTGCAGCACAAGAATGGCGACGCCAGCCCTGCCGGCTTCACAAGCCGAACGCGCTCAACGAGGTAGTGGGAGCTTGATCCCATGTCCGTCATCACCGCCATGGCCCATAACCTACGCCTGGAATTGCACGCCCGAGGCATTCTCTCGCTCGGCCGCGCCGACTGCGAGGCGATCATCGCGGCAGTGCGGACGAACACGGCCGAACTCGCGCAGGCTGTCGAGACCAAAATCTACCAGCCAACCGCCCCGGAGGAAGCTGGCTAGCCTTAAAGCTAGAAGCTCTTTGCAAACCGGCTACAGGACAAGGCGGCTGCGCCGGAGAGATACGGTAAAGTAGCGCATCGACTGAACCTGCTCGATTGGAACTAACAGAAGCAAGGTCTGCCTACGCGAGCGATGAAAAGTAGGCGAACCCAGCTTACTCCTATTCCGGACCGAACACGTCGGCCCGCCTTCGCCACACCGCCCATGTCGTTGTTGGATCGTCAGGTTCTTTGATCAAGACACGTTTGATGCCCTGCCTTCTTTCCTTGGCGTTGGCGGCCCACGGCCCACCACCCCCCACGCGCACGCCTCTATAGATTGCTTCGACGGTAATGCTATCGATCTTGAAATTCTGCATGCCAATCCTGAGAATTTCGTCAGCTACGTCGCGCGTCGTTCCCTGCTTCCAGTAAAGATAATCGTGGATGATTGCTGGGTAAGTATACTCTCCGTCTGGCGGCAGCAATGACCAAAAGACCCGAGGGATGCTGGCGAAATCCGTCACAAATCCTTTCGGTACCTCCACGTCAGGATATTTCCCGATCTGATCTCCATCCGGCTTCCATCCGATTGGCTCAAGCAAAAAATACATCGGGTCCTTGAAGCGGCCGACATGAAGCTTCCCTTCTGGACCACGCTCCTTCATCCAGCGATCCATCCAAGCTTCCACTGAAACGGGGGCCTGTTTTGGCCTGGCCGCCACCACCGGCATTGCCGAAGTTGCAGCGACCGCAACATTCACCGCGGCTGCCGCTAAAAGCGTTCGTCGTGTCACGATCGTCATCGCGTACCCCTCACTTAGACTTGTTCAACATCCACCCTTTAATCGCGCGACCATCTTCAATTTCGAAATAGTCTGCGCATCGGCAATCCCAGAAACCGGAAGCCCCGCCGACCGTTGAAAGGCGCTAACGGCCGACGTGGACGGCCCGTCAAAATACCAGTCCGGCCTCTGCACCAGATACCCCAGATCGGCAAGGTTCTTCTTAACGGCCGCGACTCGCGGCGAGAAATCCCCCCGCTGCAGGCTGCTGAGGTTCTCGACATCGTCAAACGCCCCAACACAGACCTGCGGCGATACTGGCTTCAGTTCAAAACGTCCAACCAGCTTACCACCATCAGCGTCCTCGGTCATCGGGATCGCGGTGTCTAGCGCACCATTGGTCCGGATGCCGTCCGTTTCCAGCCGGAGCTTACCCGCGACGAGTGTAAAAAGCGCACTCCCGCCATCACACACAGCCTGGCAACGAATTGTCTCGGTACCAGACTTCTGGTCGCATCCGTCCATCATGAATGGTACATTTCGTCCTCCGTTGTATTCGACGCGAACCTTTGGTCCGTTGAAGTCCACCAGAATGCGCTGCACACCGGAACCAATGGGCATTAGGCGTTGCTCGAAACAGCCTCTGCTAGGGGTTGGCGTTGGCTTGACCGACTTGCTGTATGCCGGCGTCCCCAAGCTCGCCAAAGCCATCACCGCAATGAAAATTCTCACCGCAACCATTACTGCACTCCTTGCAGCAGAACGAATGACGCCCAATGATACGGATGGGAATAGTCGTTGAGTAGATTCCCTGCTTGCTTGCCGGATTTTGAACTGGCGATCAAAGTGCGCTGTGCCGCAGCCAAGGCCTGATCTCGGCCCGTGTTCGGTTTTGTAACCAAGGTATAGAACTGCCGCATCAAAACAGGGGTTGAATAATCACCGATGGGCCAGAGAGTACCAATGACAGACCGTACGCCGTTCATTTGTACCGCGGTCGCGAGACTTTCAAGCGCCCGAGCATCGGCTTGGGGCTGTACGTAAGCTGTTTCACAGGCGGACAGCGTGAGCAAGTCGACATCTCCAAAATCAAACTCGCGTTGCTCCCCCAAATTCTTTCTCAGGTCAGAAAGCGTCAGATGCCCGCCGTCACCGAGCAGCAAGAATGAATCAGCCCCGCTGCTGCCCAATTTAAAATGGGATGCAATGTGGACGATGCCGAGCTTCGCGGCTTGGGCCGTTCCAAAGAGCAATCCGCTCGCCAGCGTCTTTCGCGTGAACTGCTGGTCAATGAATTCTTGGCCAGGAAACAGACCCTGTCCATTTCTTCCCAGCACGATACCGTCCAATTCTGACTTCACGTTCGGCAGTTGGGTAAAGCCAGGAATCTGTTTGGTAATGCCAAACGCTGCAATGGGAGCTCCCGCAGGCAAACTACGAGGAGGTGGCGGGACCGGCGTTATCGTGATCACGCCGGCATTTTCGGCAACATACTTCTTTCCGTCATGCAGGGCCGCAAAGGGCACCAAGCTGAGCTTTCTGTCGGCCGAGATCAAAATCGTTGTCGGCTGGACGACGTCGAGCTCCTTCTTAAAGGGACCGAGAAGCAACGCGTAGAAGGCCTGGGCCATAGGCACCGGGTCCACGCTGCGCTTTTGTAAGACGGTCCGGAATTCCGCGATCTTCTTGTTCAGCGCTTCTTCTGCAAACGGCTCGCCATCAAGCTTTTGCCACGTATACGATATTTGAGCGCCCTGCGGGATCGTGAGAATTGCGCTCATGCGATCTGGCAGAACAACGTAGTGAATGGCCACCGCCTTGGCGGCATATTCGGTCCTTAGGCGTGCCCTCAAACTCCCCAACTCAAGTCGTGCTACGTCCAACGGATCGCCACTTTTCTTGAGCGACAATCGAATCTCCTGAAGGAGCGCGTCGGTCTGCTTTGCCCGATCCGCTATTTGCAACTGTACGTTCGCAAGCTCTTTTTGCTCAGCCTCCGAAAGCGATTTGCTAAAGGCAAGCGCGTTCTTTTCCTTCAACAACAGCTGCCGTTCGCGCATGCCAAGTTCGGCAGCAGGCGGGCTGAACCGCCGAATCTTCTCCTGCGATGCGGCTTCGTCATCCGTCAAGTGGAGGGTCTCAAACGCGTTCCCTTGGAAGCGATCGTCCTTGTCTAGAAAGTCGTAGGTCTCGAAATTCTTGAGAAATCCGAGAACACGAACGGCTTCGTCATTGCGATTTTGTTGAATGAGGAGATCAGCCAACCAGCGGTAATGATTGGACACAACATCAGCAAAACACAGTTGCAACTGCTGCGGAAGTTTTCGAAGATCACCACGAATCTTCTGCAGCTCGTTGACGGCCGTTTTTGCTAGGACCAGCGCCAAGTTTCCATCGCCAAATTCAAAAATCCGCCGGCTTGATTTGGCATAAAGACATACCCGCGCAAGAGCGCTGGGAATCGGCCCATTGAAAATTGCGCTTACGCCCTCAAGTTGGATTTCCGCATTCAGGCTCGCCAGTTCAAGCTCGACAGCATGCCCCTTTTCCCCCTTCAAAAACTCGACTTGTGAGTAGTTTCGGGTTGCCGATACTAACCCGGCACTTATCCCTCCCCGAGCGGCCTGATCGCGATATCTCGCCGCGTAGTGAGCGGCCTCGCCGACAGCGGGTTTTTCACTGACCGGCCGTATCTGCTCCTCGATAATCTCAAGAAAACTATTCGCTTCCTCATACCCGCGCTCGGCTGCCAATTGCAGGAAGCTTTTCAGTTCGTTAAGCCGCGGAGCCTTCAACGGCGACTGAGACAGCAGTCGCGCGATCACGGCTGTTCGGGCTGAATAGGCGCTCGATTCAATCGAACTCTTGGCGAGAAGAGCTTGCGCGGCATTAAAGTCTCCGTAGTAGGCCAACACATCAACGAAAGCATCAATCGCCTGATCGTCCATTTTTTTGGATTTGATGGCCTGCGCCGAAGCACGAACGAGGAAAGCATAGCCGTAGCTGACCAGTCTGTGGTCGATCGCGCCAATCGCGAGTTGGTGCGCAAATTGAATGCAATCAACCAGTCGATCATTGCTGTCCCGCCGGCTATCGTCGCACAAGTCCGGCGACATCTTCTTCGTCAAGCGTTCGACGAGCGTTGCGTCGTCGGATTTATCCTTTGTCGCCTCCAAATAGAAACGCAAGAGGGTTGCTTTCGACTTATACAGTTTGCGCGACCGCTCCAGGACTTGCAGCACCTCTTGAGTCGACTGCGCGAGCTCCGGCTTGGCGAGCAACAGACGCGCAAGTCTGTAGGCTCGTTCGTCGACGGCGTCTTCATCGGTATTTTGGTCTTGATCGGCTTCGGCCTTTGCGGGAGGGCTGATCGATCGCCTGTACCACTTTGCTGCTTGTTCGAGATTCACGACCCCTCCGCAAGTCGCGCAGGAAAATACATCGCCCAGCGTCGCCGCCAGATCCGGATTCTGAGCGGCGCGCGTCTCTAAGAGGTGCATGCCTTCAGGCGACAACAGAAACGAACTTCCCGAAGTCAGCCGGCTCTGCAGGGCGTTGGCAAAGCCCTGGATAAGGCCGCTCTTGACGTCTTGCTTTGAGGCGAACTCTAGTAAACCGGCGTACCATTTGGCGGCTTCACCTGGATCGGGCGCTATGACCTCACCATCCTCATACAGCCGCGCCAAGGCAAGAAATCCTGCCGGCTGTCCGCGCGCCGCAAGCTGTCGATAGAGTTCGACAGATCGTGCAAGATTTGCAGGAACGCCGTAACCCTGTTCATAGGCCTGCGCCATGCGCAAGAGAGCAAAATCAGAGCCGGACTTTGCCGCCACTTCAAATAATCGAACGCCAAGTTCGATCTGACGGCCCGCATCTGACAGCCCTTCCGTCAGAAGTATGCCGATGATCGTCAGCCCCCTGCTGCTTGCATCGGAGAGAACAACTTCGAGCGCGTCCCCTGACTTTGCGACGATAGAGGCGAGCCATAAGATATCCGGAACCTGCTCAAGAGAGATTTCGTAGTCAGCAGGAATAAGGGTCTCGGCTTGCCACCCTGTCGGACCGTTAAAGTCTGGCGAGACATCGCCCGGTTTTGACAATGCACGGACACCCAAAAGTGTTCGTACATACCTGCGCACGCTTGCCGGGCTGCTCTTTTCGTTCGCAGAGATGTCCTTCAGAAAAGCTTCCGTGGGCACGCACTGAACATAGCGCAGACCGTCGGCAAGTCTTGCATCTGCACGGATCGCCTTCACAACCGTCTCGGCGTCCTTCTTTATCTTTGCGTCTGCACATCCCTCGCCCGGTCCATCCGCAGCGTTCTCGTAGACAAATAATCGGACATACGCATCAATCCCACTGCCGGCGAGGGCGGAAGGCTGTGTCTGTCCGCAACCCTCCGGGTGGTAGCCACCCGCGATCAATTGCAGCGTTTGTCTGATGGTAGGCGCGTTACCGATGTTCCCAACCTGCTTCGTACGCGCTGCGAACTGTTTCCAGGAAGCTTGTGAATTTGCACCGAACCGGCCCGTCGGCTCTCTTGAATCGCTTTCAATCGGGCATCCTTGAAGCCGAAGAACAAATTGCGCGATTTTAAGGTAACGCCGGAACTCCCCGTCCTTCGACTGCTCCTCATTAATGGTCTGCTGGAAATCGGCTTGATATTTTGCAATCAAGCACGCGACGACGCGATTGTCGGCGAGGTCTGTTTGAAATCGCGCCAGCCCTTGCGGGCTTAGAACAAGCGTTCGCCGAGCGAGCTGCTCCGAGTTAGGGTTTGACACGCCGTCGAGATCGTTACGCTTTCGAGCTTCTTCCAACAAAGCGTTTGAAGATCTTCCTTCCCATGCAGATACGATGAGAACCTGTTCATTCGCGTCTAACGGCGTCGGGAAACAGCCGGAGGCGGCCATCGCCTCTTTCCAGGAAGGTTCCGCCTGAGCTGTTGCAACAAAGGCGAGTACCGAAAAGAAAATGATCAGTACGGCCGAAAATTGCCTGCGACACGAACGGCACACGGTGCCCCGCCCAAGGTTCGGCATGGTAGTCCAAAAATGTCTGCCCGATCTGAAAAATTGTCGGCGAATTCGGTTTAAAGCGACCCAGGCCAAGGCGGCAGCCCTTCTTGGCAAGACTACTGAAATAAATATGGGTGTGATCTTATCGCTAACGCGGAGCTTTGCAACTCGTAGTTTTGGCGGTGTCGTAGTTTCGGCGGCTCCTTGTGTTCGCCCTGCGACCCAATGACAGGTCAACGCTCCCACAAAAACCCGTGGCTGCCGCTTCCTGCCCGGAGCAAGACCGGCGGTTCGGTCTGGTCAGATGCCGGTAACTTGCGCAGCGGGATTGTCGAAGTCGTCATCGTCCGGGTAAGCGCCAAGTATTGCGTTGCGGAAAGCATGGCTTTGCTGGCTCAGGGCGAGTTTCATCAGTGGTGAACCCCTGTCACATTGCAGGGACCATATTCGGTCCAAAGCTCATGGACTCCAAGATAGTCGAGATTCCAAATCACCACTCCACCAGCGACGGCAAAGCACCCGGCGTGAACCTCCAACCGGAGGAAACACTCAGAGGCAGGTCACCTCAAGCGCGCATTGCGCGCCATTTCTCTTGGAAGAAAAGCGCAGCTGTTCACCGGTGGCGAACGCGGTGCGATCATGCTGACCCTGATCCAGACCGCGAACTGAACGACGTCGATCCACCGGGCACGGCTCACCGACGTGCTGGCTCGCATCGCTGATCACAAGATCAACGACCCGAAACGCATTGGGACCGGGCACCTAAGCGCGAGCGCATCGGCGGCCGTGATGACTGGGTTAGACGGCCGTCAGCCCGCCCGGCACCGAGCCCACGGCTCTCGCAATCGCAAGATCAAGTGCCGTCGTGACGCATGCTGTGGACCATTCGGTCATGTGAACTCTGCCGCTCTTGTTGATCAGATCGTCCCAATTCATGCCATCTTTGACCCACTGCTCCATCAGCTTGAACCGCTGGAACAGGTTGACCTCGGCCTGCTGTGCAACATCGGCAAACCGTCGTTGGTCTCGGGGTGAAGGCTCGACACGCAGCCTACGTGATCTCAGAATGCTGGGCGGAGCCGCTCGAGAAGATCGACTGGGATAAACGCGCCGTACGGCTGCTTATCGAAGCTGTGTGTGTGGTCGCAGGCCGACCGCTCGCCACGGGCGAGGTCAGCGAATCATAGCTTCGCGGTGCGGTTGAGCATCGACCGATTCCTGCACCTTTTGCGGCAACATGGAACGGAGGGTACGGCTTCTGCCTGCCTGGCCATCATGATTTGCGTTGACGATCCGACAGGAGATGTCGGTAACGCAGCCTGAGGTCAACCAGCGCAGACGGGTCGAGCTCTCGACGGCGCTGGCGTTCGCGTAACTGCGCCAGAACCTCGTTGGGGAGCACGCATAGCAGCTCCCATCCCTCGCTCCGATCGTCAAACAGCGCAACGATGTCAGCATCGAACCGCCCGGGGTCGAGGGCTCTGTGGCGCGAGCGTGCCTGTCCCGGCGAGCCGGCCACGCCTTCAACCGCGGAAGGGCTGACCGGCGCGTCCCTTCCTTTTTTATAATCTAGTTCTTTATAGGCAGGTCCCTTTGGGACCTGCGGCTCCTCTTTATACGCGGGGCCCTTTCGACCCCGCGGCTCCGCAGGTCCCTTTCCGCCCCGCGGACCAGGCGACGCGTCCGCCGGATGGATCGGCGCCAATGGCACGTCCCGAACGACGTAATCGATTTCGCGGAAACGGTGCGCATCGGCGGTCCGCGGTTGCTCGCGGGTGACGTAGCCGGCGCCGATCAACTCACGGAAAATGCGCTGCAGCTTCTTGCGGCCGATGCGCAGCGTCCGGCCGACATGGTCAAGGCGCACCTGCCAACTGTGCGGGCGCGACAGCAGATAGCCAAGCACGCCTTTGGCCTCGATCGACAGCCGATCATCGAGGAAGATAGAATTCGGAACGATGGTGAACTGGGCGCGATGCTCGCGGCGGACAATCGTCATCGCGGCGTGGTCTCCACCAGCAGCGCCGAACCTTGTTGAGGTACCGACCTCGCGGGCGAGAACCTCGCGAGCCGCAGCGTGAGTGAACGTGGGGCGCGGCCGGCGGTCTGCCGAGCTAACGCGGGTCTACAGGGTGTCCGACCTGGTCAAGGTCTGAGCGGTATCGGGATTGGTCCAACGACACGCCAACGGCGCCTGGCCATCCCAGGTCATCCTGCAATGTGGCACCTGTTCGGTGAAACTCGAATGGCCCAAAGCAGCGCTATTCGACGCTGTGGCACGCTTGGCCAAATCACGCCCGGGAGACTGATCACGCCCGACCTGGCGATGCGCGCGAGAACACAGCTGGAGCCGCGGTCCAACGATCAGCAATGAGCAGAAAGTGGGCCCGCAGAACGCAAGAGAGCCTCGCCAGTTGATTTTCGCAGGGTCCGGAGCGGAAGGGCCCGCAGGCCCCGAAACTCGTCCCCTGAGCCTCTGCTTGGGCTTCCGTTTGTCGACGACGATGCAGAATCCATCCTGGGCGGGAAAGCGAGGCCGGGCGCTGCGTCGCATGGCTTTGGCACAACGTGCGTTCTCACCTGTGATGCGGAACGACCGTCCAGGTCGGGTGTGCGCACATCCGATCAGAGCGACCCATATTTTGGCACGCCGCGACTTGGTCGGCCGGTTCCGGCTTCGGGAGCCGGCGGTGCTGCAATCGATGGTCCTGAAGCAGCCGCGCATGTCTATTGCGTCGGTGGTCCGGCAGGCCAGCACCTCGACATCGAGGCCGAGCAACTCGGCTCCGCCTCGCTCAGGCTTGCGAGATCGAGGGATTGATCGGCGCGCGAAGAACGCCGGCCTTTACCGAACCGCGCTGGGCTAGTCCCATGGTGATGAGCAGGTCACCATGTTGGGGACACTCATATCCCCAGCCCTCGTTTCCTGCCGAAACCCCATTCGATGCCGCCGACAGAGCCGGTGATATGCTGGCCGATGCGCTTGTCGAGCATGGGTTGCCACGGCACTAGATGGAAACCGATGCCGTCATCGATCATGGCGAAGCGGCCGCTGGCGAGCTGGGTGGAGCCAACAAGCGTGCCGCTGACATATTCGCCGGTCCGAGCGGCGGTGAACGTCAGACCGCGTTCAGCAGCCATGGCCTTGCCGACACGGGTCACCTCCGTCCGCTCCAGATTGGCGACAAGATCCCTGGACACCCGAATACGGCCGTCCTCGAGCCTGATAGCGTGGCCCATGTTCACGAGACTCTGCTTGCGGCGCTCCATGGCCTCAGTGACCTCCCGGCCAAACCCGGTTTTGGCAAGCGAAGTGCGGCTGGGCGAGGCCAGTTCGCGGTCGAGCCAGGTCGCGCCATCGCTTCCGGTCTGCTGGTCAAGGCCGGTAGGAGACAGGATGCTGATGCGGATATTCGCGCGGTCCCGCGCTAGATCGTAGGTTTGACCGCGTGCGGGAAGATCGGCGGGAACGCGCCAGTGATCGGCGTCGATCCGCTCCGCATGCCCGGCCCGGCGCAGCGCCTCCAGCCGGCGGACGTGCGAGCGAACGAAAGCCTCGGGGTCGCCGCCGATCCGCTCGATCGCAGCGCGTGCCCGTTCCAGATGCTGGGACGGGCGATAGATGCCCCCTTCACCGGCGACATCAATGATATTGCGATCCGCAGCGCGCGGCCCGGGAGGAGCAGAGCCGGCTACGACGATCATGCCGCGGCCGACCTCCTCGGCACGGCCGGCATCCATCTCGATGTGATGCACGCGCCCGTCCACCCCGTCGATGACCAGCCGGACCCGCTCGCCCATCTCATCGCCGCCAAGCCCCTTGTCGAGCACGCGGCCGACGATTCGCTCGGTCGCACTCTCTCGATGTAGAACATAGCCGCCGGGATGGCGTTGCTCCGCAAGCCCTTCGCGCTCCAACGCCCGGTGCATGGTCTTGATGATGTCGCCGCGCTCCCCAAGCTCCCGCAGTACGGACTCAGCCCTCGGCGATACCATCCATTTGCCGGTCTCGATCTCGGTCGCCAGCCCCATGCGCTCCAGCTTGCGCGCGCGTTCGACCGGCAACGCCCGGTTCTGGCGGAAGGTGTCACGCATGTCCTGCCCTGGACGCAGATCGGAAAAATCCCTCCTCTGCTGCTCGGCGATCAACATCCGGTCAAGCCCGGTAAAGCGGTCGACAGTCACCTCCCGCTCAAGCTGCTTTGTGACCTCCAACTCGGTCTCGCGGCCCAGCTCAAGCGTGACGATCTCGCTGGCGCGCTCGCGGATACCATAGGCGATATAGTCACCGGCGATGTTGAGGGTCTTGCCGTCGTCGGTAACGCCGCGCAGCAGGATATGGGTGTGCGGGTGTCCGGTGTTGTGGTGGTCGACCGCGATCCAGTCGAGCTTGGTCCCGAGGTCGGTTTCCATCTGCCGCATGAGGTCGCGCGTGGTGGTGCGCAGATCCGCCAAGTCCGCGCCGTCCTCGGACGAGACGATGAAGCGGAACTGATGCCGGTCATCCCGGCCCCGCTCCAGGAACGTGCGCCCGTCCGCCACGTCACGCTCCGCGGAATAGACCTGACCCTTCGTAACATCCTTTGTAACGCCGTCGCGTTCGAGGTAACGCAGGTGTGCATCCACGGCCTTGGCACTGACGAACTGCCGTCCGCGGGCGGCTCCGCGCTGCGGGTTGAGCTTGACGACGCGAGCCTTCACCGCCACACGTCGCGCCCGCGTGCGCACCCCGCTCCCGTCTCGGCTCCACGCACTCCGATCCTTGAGGCTCAGCGCCGTTGCCGCGCCCCTGCCCCGCGCGTTGAACCTGCCGCCTCCCTTCCCGGTACCGAGCTCCCCGTTCGGGTTGCCGCCAGCGCGCCGGATCGCCCGATGGACCTCACCGACGAAACTGGTCGGGCGTCCCCGCGCCGCGCCGATCCGGCGCGCGGTTTCCCGCCCGCCACCGCGATCGCGGACCTTGCCGGGACGGATGCGAAAGTCGTCTTCATTGCGCGCCATGAGACGACGATTTGAAGTCGATCGTCAACGCGCAAGGCCAGAAATGCAGTCCACGTGATGCAGCGTGTAAATGCCTGCGCCAGCGCAGATACGGCGATCTCTGATTTGCGGCCTATGGTGGGGCGACGGCTCTTGGAGCGTTGAACCAGAATGACAATCGGAAAAAGCGCCGCTCGCTGATCCCGACGGAACGTCGGAGCTCGACCTGAAACAATGTGCAGACAAATACTTAGGAACGAAGTTCCGGAAGCGGGGAAACCCGCTTTATCTTGCCTTCCTAATCGGGCGTCCAAAGTCAGCTCTCAACTACGATATTTTCAACTTTTCACTCATCAGCATTTCCTTTCTCTCTGCACTGATGCGGGCAGAGTCCGCCCGTCAACGCGCACGCTGTTTGCATTCTCCAGGCGGGGTCCATGCATTCCCAGCGCGTTCAGCACGTGGCCGTCGCATGCTCTTCATCAGGTTCATAAACAGGGCTGTCCAAGCAGTCTGGCGCTCTCATCACGAGGGACGGAAGCAGGCAAGAGATAGCGGACATTCCCCGTTTCGCGGCCCCGCCA
>Ga0307509_10001118_pt1 | contig 45994 bp, 27 predicted proteins | sample 10_EM_MG_FD_202245 | JGI IMG/M metagenome (GOLD analysis project Ga0307509, IMG submission 202245) | Populus trichocarpa ectomycorrhiza microbial communities from riparian zone in the Pacific Northwest, United States - 10_EM | ecosystem: Host-associated > Plants > Roots > Unclassified | place... | reverse complement strand
GATTTGTTCGGAGCCAGCTCAACTTGTTTTGATCACAAGCTGCCCAGGCATCAACCACAAATTGCTGGAAGAGCCTTTGGGATCTCATAATAGTAGCTGGCTCATCAGTCCTTGTATGCAAACGGAATCTGAAGAATGCCCTTTGAGGGAACCTCAGGTCCTTGCGGTTGCCTCCCTCATTTCTGAGAGTTCTTCCCCAATGCCAGCCAGGATCACCATAGGGAAACAGCAAGACATAGTGAAGTGGCAAGTACGAGGCGTGATTGGAATTAATAATAGAGAATCCATTGTTTGGGATCTCACCATTAACCCTCTCAGCCAGTACAATATCACGAAATCCTCCCCTGCCATATTCTTCTGGCAGGATCATTGCGACTTCATCAGCAGTGGGCAAGTTCTCACGACGCATATCTGCTCCCGTCTCCACGATCAGACTCAACTGTGGGTCGAGAATAATACGCAGGTTTGGTTCCCGCTCTGAAAGCTGTGCGAACCTCTCCCTGGCTGTAAGATACAGCTGGATAAAGGGGGAAGTAGTTTGTAGCATCTGTGTTAGAGATGCTATCAAAGTCACACTGAGTTCCCCCCGGGATCGTGAAGTACGTGCTTGAACAGCCTCAGCTGGATCATACAGGTAGACCTGTGAGTACAGGGCATCCCGGCCCCCTGGTGGAATGAGGGGGCCTTGATGGTGATATACAGCACCATGGATCTGGAAGAGCCGTACACCCTGTCCATTCTGCCCTGTACTGTCGTCAGCATTGTACCTGATAGATGTAAAGGCAAACAGAGAATTCCATCGACGGATCCCCTGCCGGAACAACCTTGACTGACTATCTTGTCCAGTCATCAAAGTGTTCAGAGGTTCAGGCAAAGCCCTCATCCTCTCCACTATGGCATCACCGTGCTTGCAACATGCCTCAAAGGTCCCTGCTCTAGCACGGTATGCATTTTGCAGTTTCTCATCCTGCCAGTGCAGTGCATGACATGCTATGCAAACCAGGTCCATACGACCACGTGCATGTGCCGTCCATTGTGAACGGCACTCAATAAAGGCTGTGGGAATCAAATCTAGATTCTGCCCCACAGCCTGTACTGCTTCAGGTGCCACATGGCTTTCCACTGTACCTTGGGCAGTGCGAACCCGATGCCTAGCATCCCGCCGTCTCGCCTAGTTAAATATTTCCAAGTTAGTACTTTACTATTATGCTATGCCCTTTGGCAACATCAGAATAGGTTTCCATACCAAGCAACTCCTGCACATTCTCCGACGGTTGCCTCGAAGGTCAACATCGAACTCGTTCATCTCCCGATCATGCCTACATCCTGTGCATCTATAGCTCTCCATTGTTGACACTAATTGTTTATTTAGTTCATCAATTTCTGATTTAATGGGGAAAGATTCATTTTAAATTATAATACCTTGACTGTCAAACCAGGATGAAAAAGAGAGAAGAGCGGTGATCGAGAACCGGCAGGCTTGAATATCCTAAAATCCTTGAGCACAAAAGAGGAATACAATTAGCCACTATATGAAAATTGAAACAGGTGGAATGGAGGAACATCAGCAAGAAAAATCAGTTTACACCCTATGCACCCTATGCTTCTGAAGGCATCTGGAGACAGAAATAAGGGACGAAAATTGAAAAATGATAATTTGCCAAAACGCGTTAGCTGACTAAATAATATCCTATTCAAAGTGTCTATATTTTAAAAATGACCCCTATCGGACATAATTAACATGTCCATTTTTACTGAAAAAGAATTGAACAAGTTATCAGGATGCGCGTGGATGCCATAGGAAGACTTCAGATGTCTTCCAATGTACCACATGCTCTTCCCAACATAAACTCTACTTCAGGATGCAAAATTTAGATTTTTTCCTGATGAATAGGGAGTGGTAAAGAATTGTGAAGAAGATTAAGCGTGGAAGACTGAGAATAGGGATGAAAAGAGCAAATATAAGTAAGAAAAAAAGGTAGTGAGAGGGAAAAGAATATGGGGCTGTAAGAAAGTTATGTCTTATGAGAATTGTATAGATAAAGAGCAATAGAAGGTTGGGGAAAGAAAGAAAGGAGAGAGGTTGTGAGGAAAAAAGAGGAATAGAGTAGGGGTGAGGAAGTTAGAAGTCAAAATTTTCCTGAGGGCGATTATAAGGAAAGCTGGTTGGTGCGGTGACTCCAGAGTCTTGGCGCTTCAACATGAAGAGAGACAAAAAATCTACTTTTCACCACAGATAAAGTGCTCATATAGGCTTAACGAATAAACCTTGAATACACCTTGCCAATATCGAGTTAATCTGAAACCGATAGTTTAACAAGATATTTTTGCACAAGGCAGGGATTATTTCGCGGCTTAACGTATTAATTGTCCACTCACTTCCCAGCAGCCCTCCAACCGTAGTTTATTCAACATACTGGGATTGGACGAGCGCAATGGATATGATTCTCAATTACTGTACAATGCAATACTATTATTGGTATTGACAAAAGATAAAAGATATCGGAAGGAAAGGAGAATAATGAAATCATATAAGATAACAACTGAGGTTTGACCAACAAGTGATAACTTGGAGAAGAGAGAATAAAGACCATAATACATAGATAATAAACAAAGAGAAGAACTGTATGTCTTATATCTTTCTTGAACAGAGAAACTTTCTTCCCAGCATACTTCCAGTATATCCCGAATCTGTCTCGAACCTTCATTCACAAAGGCATCCTTCAATGCAATGTTCCCAACGGTTCAGGACCCCTGTCGGCCCCAGCGGGACGACAGTCAAGAGCCCTGAATGGGACAGGATAGCAAAAACTGGTGCGTTCTCTTTCACGGAAGCTTGAGTACAGCTAGCTGTCCTTGCTAAGGATGGCGGGCTCTTCGATGTAAGACAAATTGGCGTAGAGGAACATGAGGTACTACTGGGAATGCCGGGAACTACCGGGCAGAGTTTTTACTTTATTCAATGGTTTGGCTTGCAAGAGGGAAGCATGACTATGCGCAGTCGTTTTTCTACCTCGGATTCTTTCAGTCCAGCCTGAGTTATCTTAGAGGACAGAAAGCGACAAGGAAGAATACAAAAAACATGGCAGCAAGAAAAAAGACAATACAAATGTGTAAAAAAAAACATAAATAATGATAGGAAAAAAGTGAGTAAGTCCTGGTGACTTGAATACCAGGAACAAGAGTGGGACAGCGGGGGACAGTGGGGGGTGGAGGGGGACTGGAGTGAGACTACCGGGGACGGCGGGGGACGGCAATGACTGCAATGGTGAAAGTAATGAATATTTACCATGATTGTGGCAGCACCTTTTGGGAGTGTCAATTGATGGTAGCGTCATTTACTTCTATATCTTGGATCCAGTAACTGTCTGTGATATACATATTAGCATTGAATGTTCTTGTGCTTGGTGGGCGAGAAGACTTTCTTATACTCTAATAAAATTTGCAAATGCAGACCTTATCTATGGAATGAACTTCCAAATAGCTCAGTGAGCCAGTACATCTATGTTTGTATACTGCACTGCCCTGCTTCGACTGGAGGGCTCTCTATCGCTCTGGTTGCCAATGGGGGACATCTCTTTCTCCAGTGATTCACTGACCAAGAGTATTGGTTGTGAGAATTGCGGAAGCCAGAGTGATAATAATCCAAGCGGGGGTGAATATTATTGTCCTAGCTAGGCTAGAATACTTTCAGGTGCTCTATTAAAATTAGGAAACTTAAACATTAACTATGAAAGGAAATCGTCAGGAGAAAGGAAAGGTGGTACATCTAAATGTCTTATATGGTAGTTCACTTGGATCTGAGTGTTGATACAGACCGCTTTAGTACCCCCTTCATATGAGTCAGGAGAATCAGTTAACAGCTCAACAGACCGTTCGAGTACGAAATTGGACCCATGGAATCGTTTGACTAATGAATGGTCGCTCAAATGGTGGGCCTAGCCGAACTGCTTTCCTGGAGATTAGCAAAGTTTCAAGCAAGGCTTTATGACTGTGAACAGTCATGTCTGTAATGGCAGTTGAATGGTCTATCGTTAACTGAACAGAGCTCTAGGAAAATTAGCAAAGGGTCAGATGGTACAGACTGGCTAATGAATGTTGTAGTACTTGCCGGATTAGAAGATCTCTGGCACTCTATTAAAATTAGCAAACAAAACCCTTAGCTATGGAATGAATTTCTTCACAGAATGGACCGACATTATATCTAGGTTTGTATATGGCAATTCGGTTAGAACTTCACCTTGCTATGTGCAGCTGGCCGGGCTACACGATATCAGTTGGGGAAATTGGACAAGAGTCCAGTTGTATAGAGTGGAAAATGAGCTTACCCGCTATGGCAGCTCGGTCGGGCATTAACTTTGCTTATGGTGCATATGGTTACCAACTGAACGGACCGTTCGAGTAGGAAATTTAGAGTGTTGAACTGTTGCATCTAACGGGACCGTTCAGGAAGAAGATTTGGTGTTCGGTTACCATCCTCCCGTTTGCTGAAAATTGGTGTGAACAGTCAAAAGTGAAAAGGTCCTCTGAAGGTCCTTTTCATGGGCCGTTCGTCGTTGTTGACAACCACGATAGCACCTCTCCGGCACCCACAAAATCGATTGACTAATGAATGGTCAGTTGAACAATCTGCTTAACCGAACAGCTCTTCTGAGGGTGGACCAAATCTCAAGCAACTGTTCACGGCTGCGAATGGTCATGTCTGGAACGGCAGTTGAACGGTCCATAGTTACCTGAACGCAGCCTTACAGAGAAGGGATTGTAGCTTCTCGAGCAATCATCTGAATGGAAGGAGAATTGATACGAGCAGGAAGGTTATCGGCGTGGGAGGCATCAGTATAGAGGCCCCATATTGGTTTCTTGCGGAGTAGAAGGAAGGTGTCCCTGTGGTGTTCCGGGAGCGCAATGGGGTTAGCTGCCAAGAGGGAATATAAGTGTGGAGTGAAAGATAAAAGGGTAAAGAACCAATTGGAAGGAGAAAACCTTCGCATACGGGCTTGGCAGTGGGTTAGAGACGACCACATGTGACTGATGGATGGCTTAGTAATGGTGGCTTGGCGTAGATCATCAGATAGGACATTTGGATAAGTACGTACAGTACATATAGATTACTAATATTCACCCAATCCGGGGCCAACCCCTAAATCAAGGGAATAAATAACCACCAAAAAGCATGATTGACAAACCTGCCGACAGGATAATGTCGCTCATGATTTTGGTTGTAACCATCAAGAGTAAATCTGATTGCCTGCTTGTGCGCCGGGTTTTTTCTAGAGGGGTGACATTATCCTGTCACGTTCTTCATCATCCATTCAATCAGCTTTATTTAGGCTAATACAACCTTCACCGTACCCACGACGAAACCGAAAGAGCGACGAACATAGGTATTTGCTGGGCAAAAAAGGAAATCGTCAAGGTTAGGGTTAGGAAAATTGCTAGTAATTGATCCCTGTTCGTCCTGTTTCGTGGAGGGTGGGATGAGGACGGTAACCTCTCTTCGGATACCATACGACAGAACCCCGCCCCCCTTTTTAAGAAGATACCGGTAGTCTTCTACCTTCCTTCTCGCGCCCGTGCCAGTGTTGGTTTGCCGACCATACTGTCTTTGGATTGCTGTATCGTGCTGTCTGCTCCGGCTCTCTTGGTTGTAAAATTATTTCCCCCACTCCTACATATTACAAGCCAATAATACAAGTATCGGTTTGGGTACTGTACTCGGGCGCAAAATAAGTCACGACGTACCTCCGGGTCCATGCTGGCAACAAACCCCCGTCCAAACGCCCGCCTAAAGCTGGTTGAGTAAGCTTACCTCAGAATTGTAATGCAGTCAGGCAGCAAGCATGGACGTGTGGTTCTTTCTTATAATACCATTCAGATGAATTAAAATTATAGAATCTCAACACAGCACCATCTATGACGGTTCACAGATAGTTGTAGACTTCCCGAACTCCACATTTTCCTTCTTCTGGTTCTCCTAACCTGCCCTCCTTTCCCTCTCTGCAATCGTTCATGTCATTATAAGCATAATTTTAGTTGTTGGATGGGTTGAGATCCCTTGGTAGTGGGGATTTTTGATGGGGACTATGGGCAGAGCAGCCTAACTTCAAATACAGTGCTAGCGTGTATTGCCTCTGTGCAATACACGCTTTCTGATCTAATCTCACGAAAAACAGAGACTTTCAAACTCATAATTTCCAACTCCGAAAGTCATGAAGACGCTACAAGCCTTTCCATCGGGTAAGGAATGGCAATCTATTGATTGTTTATGATTTCTTCAACCAGTGCGAAAGTGACCTAAATTTTGTATGAGACGACATTCAAAAAGTACATGGCAACCAATGCCCGATACTTGAACGACTATTCTCTAATCTTTTGTAATATTTTTGAATTCTGTAATATTCCGCTTGTTACGTAGAGGTTAATGCATAGGAAAACTTTTCACAGATTCCCATCGGCATTGTGCTGTGGGAGAGGGTGGTGCAGTTAGATTTTTTTGGTATAAGGAGGGTACCAGACCCAAGGTTTTATTCTAGTATGATACTATTATTTTGCGCCTTCAATCCATGGAAAAAATAATTACCTAGAGGTAATTTCACTTGGGGTTGAGGACTGGAGCGCAACTCCACGCCAATTATCCACCTTTTAAGTCTTTTTTTACAAGCAACAGGACCAGATTTAAGCCGTCATTGTAACCAAAATCTTCTAATTCTACTGCATCACTAAACACTCTAAGTCTAAAAAAATCCACTGATTGGGGATCGATTGAAAAGCCACGAAAAAAGTGAACCAAACAGGCCCTAAGACTTGGGACACTATGCAACCTCGAGTAGCTCCAGATCTAAGCAAAAACCTGCTCTATCAGAGATCATACTTGTAGTGTACTGTACGCGACAATATTCAAAGCAAGCTAACTCCAACAGAAGGATTTCCTGTCCTAGTCAGGTACCAATAGACACTTACCCACTGATGCCATATAAGGAGCTAGTAGCTAGAGGAAGGGGGTTGTCGGGCGAAGACACCAGTGATATTGCAAATTGCAAAATACTTCGCCTATCCTCGGGCAATATTTCACAATATCACAATTTCCCTTAACGGAAAACCCCTCCACCTCTTGCTTCTTGTCTTTTGTTAAGAAGACTACCCCCCATCAGACAATACCATAATAATTTCATTTGGAGTCCAGCTCCTCTGGGTATTTAGGAATATCCGATTCCAAGGTTATTGTAATTCACTTCTATGATGCTTACAGGGCAGGCCCTTAATTTAGATTATTATTATTTTTCTTCGAAAGGAACTTATTCTGCATACATTATTCAGGATAGAAGCTACAATTTCAGCCCACATAAAATAGGGGCGAGTAACTGCTTTCTAAGAGGATCACTCACCATAAGTATGGACAATTGCAACTGAAGATAAGACAATTCCCCCCTATTAATCCAAGCTGAAACCCATTCTAAAGATTTTTATTCTAACATGAGAGAAAGGTTGGGCCCTGAGATGACCGCAAAGGGATGTGCTGGGTACACTGGCTTTAAACAAGTTGGGGGACAACCGCCAAAACATACCAAATATACCACCTTTCAAGAGTCCCCAAGACTAGAATACCTAACGACCTTAGAATTGTCTAAAATTTAAAAAATCGGGTACTATCTCAAATTCAATATACTGTGCCCACACCGCCTCTTGATCGTTCTAAGCCTTGTAAATCTTCCTGCGGTAGTGGCTGTCAGAAGTCGGGGTTTCATGTACTTAGTGATTCAACATTTAATTAGACCTCTTTGCACTATTCTGTATGAGAACAGTTGAATTGTAAAGTATAAACTGGGTGTCCTAGCATAGCTCCTTTTAAAACTTCGGACAAAAGATCTAAATTTTTACAAGGTACTCCAGATACAAGCTGTGGTGTTAGTAAAATTTCAATCTCTAATTTGGTGATATGGGGCTGTTCTGGTGTGGTGGAAGGTGGTGTGTTTTGGTCTTTTGTCCCCAAACTCTTCTAATGGCATTGCATAGCACTTGCACACAATCCCTTGCCTACTGCAACCTGTGGTATGAGACACCCTTCAGATGCAGGACAATCCATGAAAGGAATACAGTACTAGGACTCACCCACCCACACGACCATTATCACAAAAAATCACTCGCATACACACTAGTCCCCGTCTTAGCAATATACCTTCCATCGAGCACACTATGTAAATGCTGTGTCATACTTCTCATCGTAGCTCGGAAACTGGACCCAATTCTGTTATCTGTGACCGTCCTCGCTCAAACCCGGCGAAAATGCAACCCTATACTCGGGCTGTTACTCAATTAGATAATTACTACCAATATACATGTGCCTATTCCGGGAAGGAAGGAAATTGACAGTTCTGGACATCCCGGGAGCGAGTATATATTTCGGGAGTGTTGCCAATCATTCCGGTGCCTAATGGTTTATCCTCGTGCTTTAGTGGTTTGCTGAGAAGATCCTCCCAAGATGCCTTTCCTTTGTCATTGTTGGAATATGCGGAGAAATTTCGATATTTGCGGGGGCACAGAGATAGGTTTGATCCATTTGAGGATCAGAATCCATTAACTTTTCTCTACTAATATATCTCCCCCCACCGTTGGTTCAGTTCTAGCAGTGGGCGCATGGAGTCATGGAAGCTATCTCCCCTACCCATCCTAGATAATGCTCAATCTTCGAGCAAGTCCCTCGCTCTACCGTATACTGCTGAGCTATCTATCCTCCCTTTAATATGTGTCTGTGCGTGCCCCTGCCCGGTCTTACGCTACTCATAGTATAGTACACTAGCAGAAGGAGGAATTAGAGGAAAAGTATGTAAGTCTTTCTCCTCCACCGCCTTTTCCCCTTCTGCTTCTGCCCCTGCCCGGAAAATCGTGGGGATCAGCTCTGTCTGAGGGGAGGGGGTAGTGTAGAGTCGAATTATGCCCCCTGGTAGTAGCAGGCTAGGTCTGCGCTACAGCCTTATTGAGGAAGACTAAGATATTCAGTCTCTAAGTTCCTATAGGGCGGGATTTCTTAATTCTCCTGTCCTGCATAACGAATTTCTCAAGAATGACTCGCAAAGAGGGGAATTGAACTCCTCTCGCCCAGAAGAAGGGTAATGTACCAGAACACTAAAATAGGGAATCCGTATAACACTCAGAATTTGCCGTCGCTTCCCCCCCCCTCCCCCAACCAGAAAATGCAAATCAGGTTCTTTGAAGTAGAAACGAATCAAAAAAAAAAAAAAAACCTCTTGTTTCATTTTTGTTCTGCTACCCCGCTGATCGCCAACCCTACCCTTACAGGTAGGGCCTAGAGTCGGATTCTACCACCTCGCAGCAGGTCTGAGTTACGCTATACTCCCATTGAAGGGAGCTAAGGTCTTCAGTCTCTCAGTTCCTGTAGGGCAGGACTGCCCACATCCCCTACATGACGGATTGTTCAATAATAATTCAAGTTGAGCCGAATCGAACGCCTGAGTTCCTGCTAATTGCACAGGAGGCTATTAGTTTCTTGACATGTTAACCACTGCGCCAGCTAGGTATTTTCACATCATATCGTCACCGGAACTAATACTTATCCAGTCGTCTTTGATTTTGTCTTCTACATGACGTCAGACCTCCAACGCAACAACACACAGCCCCAGACAGACACCTGCAGGTTCCATTTTTCTCCTCTTGTATATTTCCTTTCTTCTCTTCAGCCAGGCTTGCTAGGGATGCATTATTACTGCCGGGTGTAGGTGTTGAGATAGAAGAATGAAGGAAATTTGGTTTTACGGATTGTCATAGGATCAGATCAGACTCTTCTGTGAGTTGTACAGTATGATATATCAGTAGATAAAAGAGAAGAATTAGCTGCACAAATTCACACATTCTCCATATATAGCTATGCATTAGGTTACCTTGTTGGGAATTAATCACTCGCTCATAGTCTACCCCTGCTTCCCTGACTCTCCTCCACCCTTCCCCAATGGCATTCTGGCTCTCTTACAACTCTTCCAATACTTAGCCCAAGCCTTGTAAGGCGTAATGTGGACCCCTAATCAAAGCAAATCGCCGGCTTGTAGAAGAGAATAACGCTTGTCCCGCTTAGGGAGTTTATGTGCTCGACAAGTAGTCCTTGACCAATCGGTTGCTCTTCAAGCCATGTGTTCTCAACGGGATACTCCGTCTGTCCCGAAGGCGGACGACGCTGGACGAAGTTGGGTCGTCCTCCCAGGTCTTTGCCCAAACCTGCCCTGCAACTCACCGCCAAGGACTAAGAACCCACCGTCCCCCAGGGGGAATTTCTCATACCTGCCTCCCTTGTCGGCCACAACAGTCCCCCCGTGGTCCCTTGTGTTGAAAGTGACAGGGGATCGCCACCCGGTTCCTGTCCTTTTTGTATTCTTATTTCTTCCTCATCACTATTATGTTTTACTCAGGTATTGTTTCTTTTTCCTTTTGTACTCTTCCTCGCCCTGACTTATTTCCTCTCCACTGCGGTATCTCGGTTCCGATCGATGGAGAAGGAGACAGCGGTGCAACTCCGCGAGAATCACGGATGCTGGGGTTGTAGCATCTCAATAGTTGATTGTGTGAAAGTCCCTCTCCATAGCAGGTCCATGTGCTCAGGAGGCGATCAGGAATGATGGGGACGGATTTCACGCCTCAGGGTTATTTTCGAGGTCGACAATAATTCTGGTATATTTTTGACTTCTGCCAATCATATAATATTGGGAGGGACACTATCCATATAAATCTCAAAAATAGGCTCTGATAGTGGAGAGTGACTTGGGTCCTTATTCTTTCTTTCTATGTCGTCGGAGGTGTCCTATATATACAGCACACAATCTTGACTTTACAGAAAAAAGTTTTCATTACTATTGCCCATAGTCTCCACGCTCTACACACAACCACTGCATTCACACAACTCCTTGGAACTTTCTCGAAACACCCAGCTCGAGATTCCCTTAGTCTGGTTTCGCCCTCGTACACAGTTTCACTCATTCTCTGCAATCCCTTACAGTCCTGACACCGTCGTGTGTTTCCTAACCATCATAGTGCGACACTAATCCATTTCATTCCCCAGTAAACCTTAATCCTCAACCTCCAGCCGTCCCTAGTGTTGATCCCCAAAACATCCCAAACACTCCTGCTTCGTCTAAGTTCTAAGCCAAATATACTATCGTCCTTCTGTTACCATACGTCTCCATCGTGCAGTTATCATCAAAGGAAATCATTCTCAACCATCTACCACTTCGGTTTCATCAATGTCCGAGATATGGAACCTTCGTGAATTTTGAATACTTTATAGCTAAATCACACAGTACCCTCGGGCGAACAACCATACTGACTAGCTATTGGAATTACAGGTATCACTTCGGAATGCCTCCGGTGCCGAGCTCATGGCGAAAACGGGGAACAAATGTAGACTGAGCCATAAAAGCATGATGGTTCGATAATTACGTTTATTAGAATAGGTCTAGACTAGCCACCTATTGCAAACCCGCAGCGCCCCTCCCCATCTAGGGTATGATCGGAAAATATGATGGACCTTACAAAAGACATATCATAGTAAGAAAAATATTGTTATAAGAGTCAACAGCATATCAGGTTGGAGCCTAGCACTCGCCCTATCATTACTAAGCCCGCTTTAGATGCTATTTTCACATCAATGTTAGGCACACATATGGGATCCCCGTAGGGTAGGGTAGCTTCGTCAATTTTAATTTTCAATCGCAACGCTCTAGTGGGAATATTGTTAACTTAGGCGTCCTCGTGTGATAACTGAGAACACTGAGGATTCAATGCAGCATAGATCTGACTTTAAGATAGAATCCCAAGCTCGCGCTATCAAGATATCTAAGGGAATAAACCTCCTCTATATATACCCGCAACAAGTCACGTGCCCAACCTTATACTAAGGAAATGCCTATGAGGCATACTTAGTCAAGTAGGTGTGTGATTCAGCTTGCACATGCAGGATGGGAAATCGTATATTTTAACACCAATACTATGTAGACCATGAATTACATCATAAGAATTTGTTAGTATAAAGGATGTAAGTAAGGTAAGGGATATCTTGAGGAAAGCACTGTACAAGAAATTGAAAGTATAAAACAAGCTAATTCAAGTAAAAAACATTAACCAGTATGATAGCCGACAGGGAACATACTAGGAGGAAGCTAGAAAACAAGAAAGTGATGGAAGAACTAGCAAAGAAATAAGAAAAGGGGAGGAGCAAAGGATAGGAAACTAGACGTTTATTCAGGAATTTAGGCAGTCTTGTAGTAAGGGGTGAGAGTGGTAAACGTTGGTTCGAAAAGTTTAGAATAGACGTCAGGCATTATATGAGTTGGCCAACCGCCCACTATCCACTGTGTGACACTCGGACTACCTACTAGTCCACGAAACCGTATGTCCTAGTAGATCCAAAAATATTTCATAATCAAGACTTCGGGCAGCCCACCCCAGCGGGGTTATACCTTTGTTGTCTGCAATCCAGGGATCGACGTCAGCTCGTTTCAAAAGCGCGCGCTGCGCTCCCCAGCTCCGGGTTCCAGCGGCCCACGAGAGCGGTGTTCGGCCATCCTTATCGGCCAGATTGGGATCGACGTCATTTCGTTTCAAGAGGAGCTGAACTACTCCCTGGCTCCGCAGTTCTGCGGAGAACCATAGTTTTCGGCTATTGTTTGCGGCCAAATCGGGATCGATATCATGTTGTTTCAATAAAAACTCTATCGCTATCGGATCCCCCAGTCGTGCAGCGAGCAGAAGCTGCGGTTGGACAATTATCCCAAACATACGAGCAGCTCTCTTGGCCAAGCTACACGGCGACAATCCCTTACACTTTTCAATAGCTCCTGAAAACAATGTTCGGTCATCCTTGTCGGCTAAGTCGGTATCAACATCAGTTCGTTTCAAGAGGAGCTGAACAACTCCTTGGCTCCGCAGTTCTGCAGTCGACCAGCGTGGTGTTCCACTATCGTTGGCGGCCAACTTGGGATCGATACCATGTTGTTTCAATAAAAGCTTTATTGCTATTGGAACACCCAGTCGTGCGTAGAATATAAGAGTTGGTTGTGAAAATGACCAAAACAAACGAGCAGCTCTGTGGGCCAAACCAGAAGGCAATAATCCCGTACTCCACTTTTCTGCAGCCCATGAGAGCGGCGTTCGGCCGCCCTTGTCAGCCAAATTAGGATCAACATCACGTCGTTTCAAGAGGAGATCAACTGCTCCCTGACTCCGCATTTCTGCGGCCCACGAGAGTGGTGTCCGGCCATTTTTGTCCGCCAAATTGGGATCAACATTGACTCGTTCCAAGAGGAGTTGCACAATTCCCTGCCTTCCCTTTGCTACGGCCCATAAAAGCGGTGTTCCCCCATCTCTATCGGCCAGATTGGGATCAACATCAGCTCGTTCCAAGAGGAGTTGCACTACTCCCTGTCTTCCCTCCACTACGGCCCACGAGAGTGGTGTCCGGCCATCTATATCGGCCAAACCAGGATTAACATCGGATCGTTCCAAGAGGAGCTGAACTGCTTCCAACGTCCCTTTGGCTGCTGCCCATGAGAAAGGCGTTTGGCCATAGTTGTCGGCAAAATTGGGATCAACATCGGCTCGTTCTAATAGGCGCTGCACTACTTTCCGACCATCCCCTGATCTGGTTCCATAGCGTAGTGTTTGGTCATCTGTGTGGGCCAAGTCGGGATCAATGTCGGCTCGTTCCCCGGGGGACTGCAGTCGTTCCGGAGTCAATGTGTATATGGCCCACCAGAGTGGTGTTCGGCCATCTTTATCGGCAAAATTGGGATCAACATTTGCCCGCCCCAAGAGTAGCTGCACCGTTCCCTGACTCAGCGTTTTTATGGCGCACGAGAGCGGCGTTCTGCCATCCTTGTCGGCCAAATTAGGATCAACATCGGCTCGCTCCAAGAGGAGCTGTACTGCCTGTAGACTCCCTTTTGCTGCTGCCCACCAGAGCGGTGTCTGCCCGTCCTTGTCAGCTAGGTTTGGATTGACGTCTTTGCGGTTCAGTAGATATCGGACGAAGCCAGCATTCCCGCAGCTTGCTGCCCAAGAGAGCAGAGTTCGGCCATTAAGATCAGGTAAATCTGGACCGAAACCATTTTCCTCCAACTGTGATATGCATGTTTTCCCATGCCAGTGCTCTGTGGCCCACGAAATTGGCGTTCGGTGACTTTTGTCTTTGGCCCCTGGGCTGGTCGCTGTTTTTCCTGCTAGTACCTTCATTACCTCTTCATGTCCATACTGAGCCGCCCACGAAAGTGGTGTCCGTCCTTTGTTGTCTGCCAGCTCCGGATCGATATCGTTATGGGCGAGGAGCAATTTTGTTACTATCTCATATCCATTTCCGGCTGCCCAAGATAGCGGTGTCCTGCCATATTGAATGTCGGATATATTGGGGTTGACACACTTCCGCTCGAGCAGCAATGCTGCTACCCCCCCAAACCCGCCTCGAGCCGCCCACGCCAGTGGTGTTATGCCTGCCGTGTCTGCCGTGTCTGTGCTGACGTTTTTCTGCCTCAACAATACCTTCACAACCCCTTCATGCCCATTCGCCGCACCGCGTGAGAGAGCTGTCCGACCATGGCGGTCAACCCGATTAACCCACGCCCCTCTTTCCAACAAAAATTTTACTATACCCTCCCTGCCGTTTTCGGCTGCGAAGTGAACTGGTGCCCGGCCCTGATAATCCGCCAGGTTCAGAATGCTCCTGTATTCTCGTTTTTTCTGCAGCACTCGCACTACCTCCTGGTGGCCATTTCCGGCCGCCCACGAGAGGGCTGATCTGCCCTCGTTGTCTCTCCCCCACCCTAGCATTCCTCTTAGACCCAATAGGATTTTCGTCATCTCTAGATTTCCCCTCACAGCAGCCCATATTAGAGGTGTACGGCCCGTGAAATCCCTTCTTTTCAGATCTGATGCTTTGATCCTCGGTAACGAAGTTAAGATCTCGGTGTTTCCAAAAAATGCTATAACATGCAGTCCAGTAAATCCTGCAGGTTCAAGTGCATCTCCGTCCCAGAGCCACCCCTCATCGCGGCATACTTTTGAAAGGAGCAACTTAGCCGATAGGTGGGTATCGTATTGATCGAGAAGCTTTACGGCAAGTGATTTTCCGACAGCTGTAGTTTCCACCCCGGCATGAATCCCCCAATAATATGATGCATACTCAAGCAATGGCGTTTTCGTGGTGGCTTCGGATGATGGAAATGATGTGTCCTTCGCGAGCTGGAAATTGAGATAGGTCAAACACACATCTGCCATGGTTCCATCAGGGCTGGAGAAAAGGGTCGAATTTTCACGTAAATACACGTGTAAGGTAAAGTGGATCAGTCGTACGGTCGAAGCCTCCTTGTCGACAGCGATAAGCCCTAGGCAGCAGCTGAATATAGTGTCGATCGATGGAACTTTATCAGGATCAAAATTGGTAGAGCCTATCTCCACCGCCATCGCATGGCAGAGCTCATCGACCCGCAATGGCCGTTTGGATAGAGATATCCACATTAATGCTTGCATGGCAATCTTTGATCGATTCTCACTCTGCTCCTGGATTCGGCTTATGGCATCTGCGTACGCTCCCTCGAGGCCCAAACCGCTGGTCATTTGTTTGAGCTTCTCTTTTCTCTCATAGAGTGTCGTCTCTTGCAATATAGCTACGATGCTCAATGAAACCACTAGGAATCTAGACGACATTATTGGTTAGCAATCTGAGCTACTCAATACAACTTCATCTACGTACATCTCTGATATCTTTTCTGGAATTTCTTCCATAATACCCCTCTTAAGCTCACTGTCCATCTCCTGACGTAATTCGTCATCCTGCAATTTCATCTCCAGGAATCTTCTGATATCCCCCTTCACCGGCTTGAAGTGTATGATCCGTAGAGCTCTACCGTGGTGTTCCCCGAGACCAGCCTGAATATGTGGCCTTCCTGTTACAAAGAGCCTAACATTTGGCGAATCCGTGACTACGGAACCGAGTGAGTTAAGGAATTTCGGCCGCTGCTCTGTTCCGCATTCGTCCAAGGCATCTATGCAGATAAAGGCACTCTTATAGGACCTGAGAGCTACCTGTAGTAGTCTGAGGATTTCCGAAACCGAAAGACCTCCACCGTGGGAACCTTGCTTTGCCTTTCGATCAATCTCTTCCGGAATAATATCCAACCCACCGACAGCTTGTTTGAGGAGACTGGCTAGCATATGCGCTGTGACTTGCGATTTTTGGGTCTGGAAGTTGCAATAAAAATAGATTACCAATGCGCTGTCTCCGTCAATCCCACCAGACAATCTATCAATCACCAGGGAGCTATACCCTTGTTAGTGGTGCACGTCCCTTCCAAGGATTTATTTACCCGTACCTTAGATTTGTCTTTCCGACTCCCGGGCCCCCGCAACAGAAGAGAGTACGATTCACAGACCCATCCTCGCAATCCCGCCACTTTAAAAACTGTTCAGTTTCGAGAACCCAATCTCCAATGCCGTCGACCCTGTCGTGGCAGACGTCATGGTGTCTTTTGTCCGCTTTATTCCCCTGCGACTCTAGGGAAGATAGCCACTCAAGAATCTCGCGTTTCCTATCTGATTGTGTTGCTATAGTGCAATTATTCCAAGTGTTGTTATAACTATTCTCGGCATTTCCACAGTTCGTATTTCCGTTCCTGCTCAGACTTCGGTTCGTAGAATCGCCCATGATATTTGAAATGGTTTGTGCAACTTTAGGTCAGTATCAGGTGTGAAGAGGATGATAGAGGGTTTCCGGAGGCCAGGTGGTTTATAGTTCAGCTAAGTCGCAAGGAAAGGAGGTGCTATCTCATAGAAGAAACTTAAAAGGGCGAAAAACACAGAAAATGTTAAGCTATCCCTCACCACACAAAAAACAAAGGAGCACCAATTTGTCCTTGAGGAGGAGCCTCAGGCACACCCAGTACGAGTACAGTAGACTGGGCCCAATTTGTCCTAGTTTCTATGGTACAGCGCACGGTTTCCAGCCCCGCAGACCCAATCTTTTTTTTTTTTTTGCCAAGCTAAGCCCCACCATGCTTGTGCGAACCCCCTTCTTCTGCTGAAACGGAAAATTCCATACACTCGAGCAATCATTCTTCGATAATTCATCACGGTGCTGGTAGGATTGATATCACATTTCTACCGTGGACCCCTCAATCGACCAAGGCTGAACTCGCTCCGCCTCTGCCCTGTTTCCGAGTGAGATAATAATGCTATCCACCCACTACCGAGCCAACCTTTAAATCAATGGAATACTGTAAATGACTGCTCAAGTGCATGCATGACAGGACAATCCACCCCACAGGATAATGCCGCGCATGGAAAATTTAGTTGTAACCACCCAGAGCAAATCCCGTCTACTCGTACCGCACTTGTTGGTGTGCCGAGATTTTCCAGAGAGACGGCATTCTCCTGTCCTGCTTTTCATGATCCATTCAACCATCTTTATCAAAACCTTAGAAGCCAAGCTCCTTTAACTTACCGACATTGTCAAATTCTGTTTCTTACTAGAGGGACAAGCACGGCATCTTCCGAATGGCGCAAAGCAACAGGCGAAACACCCTGTATGCTCCATTGTTCTCGACTAATAAGATGGCAAAGAGTGCTTGTCTCGTATCGTGGATAAAAGCTTCCGGCGTATTGGCAAGGTACCCATTACTCGAGCACATGCTACAAGACAAACCCCCCCCTTTTTTCATGGAGAAAGTCCTCTACCTTTCTCCTCGCGCGAGTGCGGGTCTTGTTTGCAAACCATACTGTCTTTGGATAACTATACGGAGGTACTACTCCTATGTCTTATATGTTCCACAGGGTGTAAGGGCAGCAAACCTCGCTTGTGGAACCTACAAAACTTAGGGGCTGTACCTCCTTATTGTGCTGTCTCCCCCACTTCTACATGCTACATGCCGATAAACTCAGGTTTTTCGTACTCCAGCTCAAAAATAAGTTATGGTGTCCTCCCGGGTCGGTTCGGCAATGCACACCCCCGACCTCTCGCAACACAACACCGTCTTCCCAAGCTCCATCTCTGGTTGCCCAATCCTTCCCTCCTTCCCCTTTCGCCAATCACTCTTATCACTATTGGCATGATTTTAGTAGTAGGATACGTTGAGGTCTTTGGTAGGGCTAGTATTTTTGGTGGGGTATAAGAACTAGTACCGTGCGGGCCGCCAAGCGCAACCAGGAAGCGCGCCAGAACTTAAAGTACGGGTACCGGCACCAGGACATTACACTTGTCCGATACAAGGACTTAGACCGAATTTAACGAAAAATAGACATTATAAAACTAACAATTCCCAACGCTGCTTTCATGAAAACAGCTAGAAAATGGCAATCCATTCAAACGTCTAGAAGTATAGGCGCAAAGGATCAATGTTATCTTTATTCTTAATGTGTTCATCAACTAGCCTGAAAGTGACATTCAAAAAAATGCATGGCAACCAATGCCGGATACTTAGACTTTTCTCCAGTCTTTTAAATATTTTTCAGAATTCTGATATTCCTCATGTTTCCAGCAGGCTCACTAATGCATAGGCAAATTTTCTCAGCTTCTCATAGACATTGCATTATACCATGAGAGAGAGGGTGGTAAAATTGAATCACTTGGATATAAGGAGGGCCGCGGAGGAAGGGGTTTGTCCTCGTACTAGAATTTTTCACAGGAGTATGAATTATAGTAACCCGATACTAGCAACAGGTACCGTGACAGTGGCAGGGTAGTGTGTTGTCTATGATATGGATTCCCAGATTCTTGTTGTGCCGCTTCAGAAATCCGCGGGGGGTCCGGAATCCTGGTTGCCTATGGTTTGAGTATCCTTTCACAAAATTAGGACCTGTTTGGATATAAAGGTTCCGTTCCATTGACCCATACAAACAGAAGGGATATGATCATTTGTATAGGAAAACCGTCGTATCCAAACAGGCAGCAGTCTCGTTTTTTATATCCATTGGACCACACGGGGATGCAACCCTACTAATAGCTGCAACCACCACTGCTCATAAAGACTTAGAATTAGGGATTTCCCTCATCTCTAAGAAGCAGTTTCTTCGAGGGCTGTATTACGATAACTTTACCCGGGTAAACGGCATAGAGGGTCCACAGCATAGCAAGAATGCCCATACAAATAATCCCTGTCCTATAAAAGTTCTTCGGGCGTTCTCGCCTCACTGTGGACTCGCTTTGCCTTGTATTTCTGAAGCAAGTTACCGCATTTTCTCTCGCTATGTTTCCCCGCTGGGCGTTGCTTCAGGTGGGACAGCTCGAGGAGTCCGGAACGCGCCCATCCAAAGCCCGCCCTTAATACGGAGGTACAAGTACAGCTCCTAAGTTTTATATGTTCCACAGGGGCTAAAGGCTGCAAGCCTCGCTTGTGGGACCTACAAGCACAAAACTTTGGCCTTGTGCCTCCGTAGTAACCAAGTCAATTTAGTGGATATTAGGTGTCTAGTGCTCTACTCCTGGTGTGTGGCGCTCTTTGATCAACATCCCAACAACACTTAGATGAGCGACAGAAGACACTGAGCCATCGGTACACGTGTAGACCACCGTAAAAACTCGAATAATTGCACCGTGCGCTATGAAGTCCAAAATCCCCTTCTCTGGAAAGGGGGGCGAAAAAACACAGCAAAAACACAGCCCCTTTCCCCCCTCTGAGATAATAAAGAAAAGAAAAGTTTTTTGACATTACGGAGATAGGAAAGCCCACAGACTTAGCACAATGTGAAATTACTGGATGCCAGTGTGCTGGCAATGCCCCGAATGGATTGTCTTACTTGAGTATTCCAGCATCGTGAGATTCTGGCACTAGAGGCACAGAAAAGAAACTATAAAAAAAATCTACACTTCCCAGGCTACAAACCACTTGCTGATTCCCCCGATCCCAGAATAGAGTACTCGAGTACGGTACAGTACTGTACACGTACAGGATACCGGCAAACCCCGGGCCCTCCCTACAAAATACGATCAATGCTTTTTTTAATGACAGCCAAAAGTACTCGCAGCGAGAATAAGTCCTCAGATAACGAGCACAACCACAATGCAGCAACACGCAACCATCGCAATACCACATAAACTCAGCTTGAAATCAATGCCACAGTTAAAATGAAATGTCTTATCATACCATCAGATCCCATGCTCCTAAAGAGAGAGGGGCTCAAATATACATACCTTAGTATTAATAGTAATCATAGTTGTAGTTGAGATCAACGATGGTCCTCATGGTGGTTGGGGGATAGTGGTTGCGACCGCTGTCTGAGGACCTACCAGTAACTTATTCCCGAGCGAGTATGTGGCCGCCCTGTACTCGAGTACAGTACTGTACAGTACAGCCCTTGCGGGGGAATGAGTCCGAAGAGAACGTGCGCAACCGCTAACCCCCGGAAAATTCAACCACGGCAATAACGACAATAGTGTTACAATCATAAACACGAATATAATGGCTATTTATACTAAGGTGTGTAAATTTATGTCCCTCCTTCTCTCGGAGAGCCTGGGATCTGGTAATATGATCTTTCGTTTTGACTGTGGAATGAACTTGAGTTGTTGTGTGCCGGGGGGATTGTAATTGCGCCTATTGTCCCGGAACTTTTATTCTCGCCGCGAGTAACGTTTCTCCCATTGCGACCGAGCTGCTAAGAAAGAATACTCTACCATAAAAAATTATAAAAATATGAAAATATTGCTTGAAAATAAACTAGAGCTAGGTAGATTTATTAAGATATCTTAGCGATATATTTCTAGTCTACCTTCTCTAATTTTTCTTTAATTTTGCAACTTTTTTTGACTGAGTAATCTAGGAGCTTTGCTCAGTGATGACCCTTCCATCGCTTCTAGTAGATATTACACTTGCTCCAGCAGCATCCTTCTTCACAAACTTCATATCACCCCCGACCTGTGCCTAATATTATAATCTATGAATGCCCCTCCCCCCACAAATGCGAAGGCGGAATCGATATCCGGATACTCTCCCACAGCGCTTAAAGCCAGCAGAGGACCATGAATGATAGCCTGATCCAACCTTGACCCTAATATGAGGGAAGCCATTTTTGCATATTAAGGTCAGGGTTGCAACACACTATCACTCATGACCCGAAGCCTGCCGGTGACCGAAGCCGGGGCCGGCTTTGGTTATGAAAACCCCCTTCTCCCATTTTCTACCCGGCTATCCCTTAAAAAAAAGCCTAGGCCAGAGCCATGAAACAGATATCCTATGCCTAACCGCACAGGATGTGAAAACAACCACCCACTGCAGAGCGCCTGATAGCCACAATCCACAAAGCAACATACCCTATGACAGCATAAGTCCTGGAGGCATATCCGCATATGATACACGAATATCTGTACAACCGCCTGACCTCATGCCCGATAGGAATTCCAACACTCAAGATAAGACCTATAACCCCCGGGCTAATTCCAGCCAAAACCCATTCTATGGATTTTTATTCCGAAACGGGAGAAATGCTTGCCGCTGATGGGACCGCAAAGGGGGGGTATACCGAGTACTATACAAGCACACGATCCTTTACCCACTACAGCCCATGGTATCATGCACTCTTCAGATGCAGGACAATCCGCAAAAAAAAAAAATACCAGAACCCACCCACCCATCTCGACCTTCATCATAAAATATCACTCGCATAACACACCAGCCCCGGTCTTAGTCACCTACCTTACATCGAGCATACCATGCAGTTACTGTGCTATAATCTTCATCGTAGGTTAGAAGCTGGACGCAATGCGACAAGCTATGACCGTCCTCGCTCAAACCACGTGGAAAAAAAAACACTATTCCTCCATTATAGAGTTTCTACTCATGTATAAGTGTCTATTTCGGAAAGGAAGAAAACAGGTAATTCTAGAAGTGCTGGAAGTGAGTAGATTGTTCAGGAGTGTTGCCGGTGATTCCGGAGCCTAAATGATTGGCAAAGTTGGGAATAGAAATATACAGCGTTGACATAAGGGTACGGAAGGGCGAGACAGCGTATATCAAAGACAGACTTATGATTTGGTGACTGCAGGTGTAGGCGGAGGAGACTCTTTTAAATACAAAATCAAATACCTACTCTTCCGGGAGTCTCCTTAACAAAACCACATCATTTTCATCCCTTTTCTGGTTATTCCCTTACCCCTCATTCTCCTCTTTGTTTCCCGGATTTGTTGAATCTTCGGCTCCTCTTCCCGCATTTCTCACGGAGTGCCTGGCTACGGGGGAGTCTCCCGATATCCTTCTATCGTATTAAAACTCATGGTATAGTAGGCATCGTGCGGGAGAGAGCACCGGCGGTTCGCAAGCATGATTTGTCTTCATAAAATTAGGCTATGTTCGGTAGAGAGTGTATGGGGGTACTTGTTCTTTCAATTTCGCCGGACGTCTCCTATATACACAGACATGTCGTTACAGCAAAACTCTTCATCTGCAACATCCTCCATCGTCTTCTCCTATCTTCTCTCCATCCACACAACACCTCAGATATTTTCCGAAACCCCTATTCCTTGATTCCCTTTGGGTTTCGTCCTCTTATCACAGTTTTTCCTGATCTTCCGCAATCCTTTGCAGTCTTATAACGTTCGTCTGCTTCCTAACCATCATGGTGCGACAAGGGTTCGTTCCAACTCCTGGCACACCTTAATCCCTAACCACAGGCCTTTCTTAGTACCAATTCCTAAACGGTCCCAATAATTCCTTCTTTGTCTAACTCCTCAACCAAACATACCATCTCTCTTCTGATACCATGCTATTCAATCGTGCAACTGTTCTCAAACAAAATTCTTAGCCATCAGCCATCTCGGTTTCAGTGATCTCTAGGATATTGAACCTTGGTAAATTTTCAAAATGTCTTAGAACTCAAGTTTTTTACGGAGAAGATCCTACGGAGATGTCCTTCCTTCGTGATTGGTGGAATGTGCAGAGGAATTTGGATATGTTGAGGGATTGAGAGATGCGTGTAGTCATAGATTCAGGGATCAGGATGTGTTAGTTTTATTTTACTCATAACGCGGCCTTTACTATGGGGAGTTTAGTTCGAAAATAATGCAAGTGGAATAGTGCATGCTACCTCCCCTACCCTTCCTACACAGAGTCCAAGTCCCACGAAAAATCCCCTCACTCTGCCCATACCCTTACTTTATATATCCCCTATAACTATATGCATGTATACGTCCCGTCTTGCCACAGGGGCCAGGCCTTCCGGAACAATCTTATAGTACACTAAAAGATGAAGAAGAATCAACTGAGAAAATTTACAACTCCTCCGTGTTATCCGCCTGATTTGTCTATTGGTTATTGATCACTCACTCATCATTTACCTCTACTCCCCTTCTTCCCCTCCACCCCTCACCACCTGTCACTCCTCCCACTCCATCAACCGCGGTATGATAGGAAAGGCATGTTAGGGCAGGATACTCAAGATTGCTTTCAATAATACAAAACAATAAGATTATCGAGGTCACTATTCTCACCGTTCCCGGCTCTCCCCCCCCCCGTAGGGCCCGACGGGGCGACTTCTAAAGAGCCCTGGACGGGAAGGATGGCAAAACGCGGTCCATTCTAGTCTGGTGGACTTCAGCACGCCCGTAATTGCTAAGGGCGATGAGCTCTTACACTGGTGGATAAATTGGTTTAGGGGACTGTTGGGGCTTGCTGGGGGACTGCCGGGATCTGCTGGGAACTCCCAGGCAGAGTTTTTTTGCACCATTCATTATTCTGTGTGCCTAGCAGGAGAAGTAGGGATAATAAAAGAAGTGCGTTATCCTGTTCTAACCACTGGAGGCAATGGACTCTTATAATATGGGTAGTGCCCCCCCCCCCCCACCCCCCAATATCCCACGATTGCTAGAATTGGAAAATGCATAGGAAATATGGTAGACCCTGAATATACCAATTAGGCACGGAATTAATCTCCATAATTCATCTCCATGATTCTTGATATTTTCTCGTGTACAAGAACCTGCTTGAAAGAGTATCTTTTCGCGGGGTCAACCCACTGACGTTACAACCTCAGCATCCATGATTGCTACTAAGTTGAATTTCCATCTCCGGTTGCATCGATCCGAACTAAGTTACAGTAGAGGAAAGAAAAGGGATAAGGGGGAACACCATAAACAAAGGGAACACCAGGGTAGTAAACATAATGCAAATGCATAAAAAGAAAAAACTTAAAAAGTGATAGGAAAAAGGTGAGTGATCCCCCGTGACTTGGAACAGGAAGGACAACAGGGGGACAGTAGGTGATGGCAGGGACGGCAGGCAAGTATGAGACATTCCCCCCCCCGGGAAGGTGGGGCCCTAGTCCTCGGCAGTATGTGACTATTGCACTCGGGTGGAGTGGATATGATTAATTCTAATTTTTGAAGCGTATAATTCTATCTGATACGCGGTGTAGGGTGAATAACAAGAATGGGTTAGTGCAAAGTAGGTGGAGGGATACCATGAGGATAGCACAGTATATCTTACGGGAAATCAAAAGTGTGCGAAGAATCGCCGGAGAGTGAAACATATTTATGGATAAAAAATAAAGTAGGTAGTGGGAGCGGGGCAATGGATAGGAATGGGTCAGAGAGAAGTAGCAAGGGGAAAAAATGAAATGGAGGAAGAAAGGACCCGAAGGTAAGGATCTATTTTTTTTGTTTCAGAAGTGTGAAACTGTGATGTAGAGTAACGCAACGGGAAGGCTACAGCCCTACCATCGCTGTTTTTCACCACCCTCCCGCGGCTGGATTCCTGGAATGCACTGTGGAGAAAGGTATTAGAAATTTAGTCAACCTCAAAGTGATTGGGTGAAGGAGACAAACCTCCATTAGAAAATTCGAGGGTAGATATCATCGAGTATGAAGTTTGGTGATCATTCATGGTAAGCGATTCCTAGGATGACGAGAAGTTTCAAGGATTGAGCGTAGTCGATATACTAATAGACACAAAACTATCCTATGATGGCCCTGCTGGATGGCCCGCTTGAGAGGGGTTAGACCCTGGTTGTCCGCAATGCTGGGATCGACATTGTCTCGCATCAAGAGGAAGTGTACTGCATCCTGGTTCCCCTGTGCAGCGGCCAACGAGAGCGGTGTTCGGCCATCTTTGTCAGCCAAATTCGGATCAACATCGTGTCGCTTCAAGAGGAACCGCATTGCCTCCTGTCTTCCCTGTGCTACGGCAAACAAGAGCGGTGTTTGGCCATCTTCGTCGGCGAAATTTGGATCAACATCGGCTCTTTTCAAGAAGAACTGCACTGCCTCTTGTCGCCCCTGTGCGGCTAACAAGAGCGGTGTTCGGCCATCGTTGTCGGCCAAATTGGGGTCTACATCGGCTCGTTCTAAGAGTAAACACACTGCCTCCCAGTACCGCTGTGCCGCAGCCAACAAGAGCGGTGTTCGGCCATATTTGTCTGCAAAATTGGGATCAACATCGGCTCTTTTCAAGAGGAACTGCACTGCCCTCTTGTTCCCCTGCGAGGCGGCCAACGAGAGCGGTGTTCGGCCATGTTTGTCGGTTAAATTGGGATCGACATCGGCCCGCTCGAGGAGGAATTGAACTGCCTCTTGTCGCCACTTTGCCACGGCCAGTACGAGCGGTGTTCGGCCATTTTTGTCAGCCAAGTTGGGTTTAACATCGGCTCGTTCCAAGAGTAAACCCACTGCCTTCCAGTTCCAATGTGCCACGGCCAACAAGAGCGGTGTTTGGCCTTCTTTGTCGGCCACATTGAGATCAATATCGACTCTTCTTAGGAGGAACCGGACTGCCCACTGATTCCCTTGTTCAGCCGCTAACAGGAGCGGTGTTCGGCCATCTTTGTCGGCTAAATTAGGCTTAACATCGGCTCGTTCTACAAGGAGCTGCACTACTTCTCGACTCTTCTTTGCTATGGCCAACAAGAGCGGTGTTCGGCCACGTTTGTCAGCCAAATTGGGATCGACATCGGATCGCTCCAGGAGGAACCGCACTGCCTCCCGTCGCCCCTTTGCCGCGGCAAACAAGAGCGGTGTTCGGCCGTGTTTGTCGGCCAAATTAGGATCAACATTAGCTTGTTCAAAGAGGAACCGAACAACCTCGCAGTTCCAATGCGGCGGGGCCAACAAGAGCGGTGTTGGACCATCATTATCAGCTGAAATGGGATCAGCATCTGCTGATTCAAAGGGGGACCGCGCTGCCTCCCAGTTCCGGTGTGCCGCGGTCAACAAGAGGGGTGTTCGACCATTTTTGTCAGCCAAATTGGGATCCACATCGGCTCGCTCCAATAGGAACCGCACAGCCTCCCAGTTCCAATCTGCCACGGCCAACAGGAGCGGTGTTCTACCATCATTGTCGGCCAAATTGGGATCAACATCCGCCCGTGCCAAGAGGTGTCGTACTACTTCTCGGCGCTTCTTTGTTATGGCTAACAAGAGCGGTGTTCGGCCATTTTTGTCGGCCAAATTGTGATCAACATCGGTCCGTTCCAAAAGAAGCCTCACTGCCTCCAGGTTCCCGTGGTCCGCGGCAAATAAGAGCGGTGTTCTGCCATCTCTTTCTGCCAAATTGGGATCAACATCTGCTCGTTCCAAGAGGTGCTGCACTACTCCTCCACTCTTCTTTGCTGTGGCCAAAAAGAGCGCTGTTCGGCCGCTTTTGTCCGCCAAATTGGGATCAACATCGGCCCGTTCCAAGAGAAACCGCACTGCCTCCTGGTTCCCGTGGCCAGCGGCAAACAAGAGCGGTGTTCGGCCATCATTGTCGGTCAAATTGTGATCAACATCGGTCCGTTCCAAGAGGAGTTGCACTACTTCTCGACTCTTGTTCGCTATGGCCAAAAAGAGCGGTGTTCGCCCATCTTTGTCCGCCAAGTTGGGATCAGCATTGGCCCGTTCCAAGAGAAACCGCACTGACTCCTGGTCCCCCTGGCCCGCTGCAATCATGAGCGGTGTTCGGCCATCGTTGCCAGCCAAATTCTGGTCAAGGCCAGTTCGCCGCAAGAGGAGTCGCACTACTTCCTGACTCTTGTTTGCCATGGCCAACAAGAGCGGTGTTCGGCCACCTTTATCGGCCAAATTAAGATTAACATCGGCTCTTTCCAGGAGGAGTTGCGCTACCTCGTGGTGCTTCTTTGCTATGGCTAACAAGAGGGGTGTGCGGCCATCTTTATCAGCTAAATTGGGATCAACATCGGCTCGCTCTAAGAAGAACTGCACATCCCCCCAGTTCCAATCTGCCACGGCCAACAGGAGCGGTGTTTGGCCATCTTTGTCGGCCAAATTGAGATCAACTTCGGCTCGTTCCAAGAGTAGTTTCACTACTTCCTGACTCTTCTTTGCCATGGCCAACAAGAGCGGTGTTCGGCCACCTTCGTCAGCCAAATTGGGATCAACGTCGCCCCGTGCCAAGAGGAGCTGCACTGTTTGCTTACTCTCCTTTTCTATAGCCCACCAGAGCGGCGTTCTGCCATCCTTGTCGGTCAGATTGGGATCAATATCGGCTCGTTCCAGGAGGTGCTGTACTACTTCCAGACTCTCTTTTGCCATGGCAAACAAGAGCGGTGTTTGGCCACCTTTGTCCGCCAGATTGGGATCAACATTGGCTCGTTCTAAGAGAAGCTGCACTGATGCCTGACCCTTCTTTTCTATAGCCCACCAAAGTGGTGTTCTGCCATCCTTGTCAGCCAGGTTGGGGTTGACATCTTTGCGTTTCAACAGATATCGTACAAAGCCAATATTCCCACCGCCTACCGCCCACGAGAGGAGTGTTCGACCATTACGATCAGGTAAGTCAGGACCGATACCGTCTTCCTCCAAGTTCAATATGCAAGTTTCCCCGCGCCAGTGCTCGGTAGCCCATGAAATTGGTATCCGACCACCGATGTTTCTGGTCTTTGGATTGGCTTCTTTATGTTTTACAAGTATCTCCATTATCTCCTCATGTCCATACCGGGTGGCCCACGACAGTGGTGTCCGGCCTTTCTTGTCTGGTAACTCTGGATTGATATCGTTATGGGCGAGTAGTGATTTGGCTACCGTGGTACATCCATTGCCGGCTGCCCAAGATAGTGCTGTTCTGCCATATCGCCGGTCCTTCGAATTGGGATTGACATCCTTGCGCTCCAGTAGCAATGTCACTGCGCCCTCGAAACCACCTCCGGCCGCCCGTGAGAGCGGTGTCCTACCATCTTGGTCTACCGTGTCCGGGTTGACCTTTTTTTGTTGCAGTAATATCTTTACAACCCCTTCGTGCCCACTCGCAGCGGCGCATGCGAGCGCAGTCTGACCATAGGCATCAACCTGATCGGCGTTCCCGTCTTTTTTCAATAAGAAGTTCACTATATCCGCATCGCCCTTCTCGGCCGCCCAAAGGAGTGGTGTTCGGCCATTGCTATCCTCAAAGCCGGAAGTGGCCGAGTCATTTCTCAGTAGGACCGGTACTATCTCCCGGTGGCCGTTTCCCGCGGCCCACGATAGGGCTGTTCGGCCCTCGTTGTCTTGCTCCCTTACGTTTGTACCTTTTAAACCCAATAGTATTTGTACAATCTGTAGATTTCCACTAATACTAGCCCATATTAGAGGTGTGCGGCCCATGGAATCCCTTCCGTTCGCATCCCAATCTTTGATCCTCAATAATGAAGTTACGATCTCTGGATTTCCGAAGAATACTGCGACATGTAGTCCACTAAACCCCATAGGTCGAGGCTCACTTCCATCCCAATGTCGGCCCTCCTCGCAGTATATCTTTAAAAGGAGCAATCTAGCCGATATGTGCTTATCGTATTGTGCGAGAAGTGTGACCACAAGTGATTTTGCAGCACCTGTGGTTTCTATTCGAGCGTGAGTCACCCAGTGATAGGAGGCATACTCAAGCAACGGGGTTTTTATTGTGTCCTCTGGGGAGGAAGGAGATGGGTCCTTAGTAGACAGGAGGTTGAGATAGGTCAAACACACTTCCGCCATGGTCCCATCAGGACTCGAGAAAAGGGCCGAATGATCACGTAAGTACATATGCAAGCTAAAGTGAATCACTCGCACAGTTGAAGCTTCCTTGTCAGCGGCGATAAGTCCTAGGCAACAGCCTAATATCGTGTCGATGGATGGAATATTATCAGGATTAAGATGGGTGGATCCTATTTTCACTGCTAAGGCGTGGCGAAGCTCATCGACTCCCAATGGCCGGGCAGATCGCGAAATCCACATTAATGCTTGCATGGCAAGCTTTGATTGATTCTCGCCCTGCTTCTGTATCCGCCTTATGGTATCTGCGTAAGCACCTTCGAGGCCCAAACCGCTGGTCATTTGTTTGAGTTTCTCTTTTCTTTCGTGGAGCGTCATCTCTCGCAATACCGCTGCGATACTCAATGAAACCAACAGGAATCTAGATGCCATTAATTGTTAATGACTTGGGCTACTTAATACAGTTTCACCTACTTACATTTCTGATATCTTTTCCGGAATGTCTTCCATGATACCCTTCCTGAGCTCACTATCCATCTCCTGAAGGAATTTGTCATCCCGCAATTTCACCTCAAGATATTCTCTGATATCCCCCTTCGCCGGTTTGAACCGTATGGTTTGTAGAGCTCCGCCGTAGTGTTCCGCGAGCCCCCCCTCAATATGTGGCCTTCCCGCCATAAATAGTCGAACATTTGGTGAACCTATGACGATCGAATGTAGTGATCGAAGGAATTCCGGCAGCTGTTCTGTCGCACATTCGTCCAACGCATCTACGCATATAAAGGTACGTCCGTGGGACCTGAGAGCTACCTGTAGTAGCCTGAGGATTTCCGAAACTGAAAGGCCTCGACCGCTGAAAGTTTCCTTTGCCTTTCGATCAATCTTCTTTGGAATATCATCCAAGCCACCGACTGCTTGTTTGAGGAGGCTCCCAAGCATATGGGCCGTGAGTTGCGACTTTTGTGTCTGGAAGTTGCAATACAGATAGATGACCAATGCATTATCTCCACCAACCCCACCGGACAATCTATCAATCACCATGGAGCTAATAATCTTGTCAGAGAAGCACATTGATTCCAACGATTTGTTTACCTCTACCTTAGATATGTTTTTCCGACTCCCGGGCCCCCGCAACAAAAGAGAGTACGATTCCCTGATCCGTCCTCAGAATCTCTCCACTTCAAAAACTCATCCGTTTCGAGAAACCAGTTTCCGATCCCATCAATCCTGTTGTTGAGGACTTCCTGGTGTCTTTTGTCTTGCTGACCCCCCTGCGATTCTAGTGAAGATAGCCACTCCGCAATCTCGCGTTTCCTATCCGATGGCGATATTATGGTGCATTTATTCGAAGTGTTGTTAGAACTATCCTTAACATTTCCACAGTCCGCATTTCCGGTCCGGCTTGAATTTCCGTTCGTAGAATCGCCCATGGTGTTCGAAATCGTTTCGCGCAACGTGAGGACGGTATCTTCGGTAATGGTGATGATAGAGGGTTTCCTGAGGCCATGTAGTTTTGCTCAGTTAAGCCCAAAAGAAAGGCGGGGTTGTCGCGCAGCAGAAATTCGAATAATTGGACTACGCACTCTGTGATGGAAAATTGGGAAATGTGCGAAAAACACAAAAAAATGTCAGCAGCGCAGTTCCTGCAGAAAGACGAAAAAAGGAAAGCGCCAATCCCGACTACATGAGGCTATTCTGACCACATCCACTTGGCCCAATTGTTCCTGTTTCTACCGTACCGTACTGCGCACGAGTTCCGATCCCCCAGACCCAATCATTTCTGTTCCAAGGGAAGACACACCACCCGTGTGCTAACCCTAACCCCCCTCTCCTGCCAAAACTGAGTCTGTCATGCACTCGAGCATACTTCTCCAACTATTCTACGATAACTTATCACAGCGGTGGTATTGTCCCTGGACAAAATTAACCGCCCACCAGGCAACATGAGAAATTTGGGCCATGACAACCGTACGGTACTCCCCCACCAACCCCACAATCTTGCAAGGCAAAAAAAAAAAAACTACAAATTAAAAACGTAAATACATAGTAGAATGCATAGTAGAAATTGCCCGAGATGAATTCCTTCACGAGGTGTTGGAAGTGCTCGGTGATGTAGAGGACTGGGTTGCCATTGATCGTTGCGGGGAGGTTAATTTTGTCTACGTGTCGAGTACAGTATCATAGAATAGATATCACACTTTTTGCGGTGGACCCCTCGATCGACCCAGCCGAGACCTGCTTCAACCCTGTCCTGCTCCCAGTGAGATAATATTATCCGCCCAATACTGAGCCAACCGCTAAATCAAGGGAATAAATTACTGCTCAAGAGCATGACAAAGCAATCTCGCCGATAAGATAATGTCGCGCATGGAAAATTTGGTCGCAGTCCAACCACCGAGAGTAAATCCCGTTTACTTGCTAGTACCCTACACCGAGTTTTTCTAGGAAGGCGACATTTTCCTGCCAGCCGCATTATCCTCTCAAGGTCTTCATGATCCATTCAACCATCTTTATTTTGGTGAAGGAACCCCGAGGCTGATAACCCCTCTTCGGATCAAATCGCAGGGGCCACTCTCCTTTACAGAAATTGTGAAATTTCTATTTTCTTACTGGTGGGGCAAGCACAGCACCCTAAGAATCGCGCAATGCCTTGTGCAACAGCCAAAACACAGAGTATTCTTCATTGTCTGCAACCAGTGAGATGACAAAACGTGCTTGTGTCTTATCGTGAGTAAAAACTTGCAGGCAGAGGGTATGGGTACTCGAGTACTGCACCCCACTAACTTACCTGCTACCACAGGACACAACCCCACCCGCCCTTTTCAAGAACCTCTTCTACCCTTCTTCTCTCCCCCGTGCTGGCCTTTGTTTCAAAAAACCATGGTATCTTTGGATTGCTATATTGTGCTCCAACTCTTCTAGTTGCCACATTATACTCGTATCACCCACTTCTGCGCACTACATGCGAATAATACCGGTTTCTCGTCCTCTAGTGCAAAAATCGGTTATGGTGCGTTTCTACTCGAGTAGGCCCGTGCTAGCAACACACACATCCGACCAAACGTCCTCGCAAAAAAAACAATATCTATCATGACCAATAGCTCCAGGCCTCCCAAGCCCCATCAATGATTGCCCTATCCTCCCCTCCTTTCCCTCTTTGCGATCGCTCGTGTGACTACTGGCATGATTTTTGTTGTAGGATGGGTTGAGATCCCTTGGTGGTTCTCGTACATTGGGGGGAGCCCAACCAGGCCTCGCGCTCTTGCTTAAAGCACTAGGCTGAGCTTGTTCATACAAGGTTTTACACCAAAATTAACGAAAGAATGGATATTTTCACAGCGGCAATTCCCAACACTACTAGTATAAAAAAAGTAAAAGCCTTCCCGTCTGAGAATAACAATCCATTCGAACCTCTAGAAGTAGAAGTTCAAAGAATCAAGGTTATCTTCGTTGTTTCCGACTGCATCAACCAGTGTGAAAGTTACCAAAATACGGTATTTGTATGAGGTGACATTCAAAAGAGGGCATGGCAACCAATGCCGGATACTTAAACAACTTTTCTCCAGTCATTTGTAATATTTAGGAATTCTGAAATATCCCTCATATTATCAATAGGTTCACTAATACATACGAAAATTTCCATAGGCATTACACCATGAGAGGGGGTGGTGAAGTTGGATCTCTTTGATGCAAAGAGGGCATCGGAGGAAAGGTTTTGTCCTGGTATAGGGCTCTTATTTTGAGCTAGAGTGTGAAAAGGGGGGTATTCTGAGGCTGGTGCTGTACCGTACTGCGGCAGTGGCATCATAGTGGATTCCCCATGATATGGGTCCGGTGATTTCGCTGGTGTGGCTGCAGAAATACCCTGAAGATCAGGAATCCCTGTTGCCGATCTCCTGCGCACTAGTATCCCAACAGAAATTTCAGCATGTTTGGGTAGAACAGTTCCGTTCAACTGCCCTACAAAGCACCAAAGAAAAACATCAATTATATAGGAAAACGGTCTTACCCAAAAATGCTCTATATATTTCCCTGTATTAGTTACAAATAAACCGCGTATTTAAGAAAAAGAAAAAGTGAAAAAAAATCCAAACGTGCTGTTCCTATTTATCCACTACCGGTAGACCAAGGGGATCTAACTTTACCATCACCACCACCATTGCTCGCAAAGACTTAGAGCTAGGGGTTTTCCTCACTTCCTAGCCAGCTCATTCGGCTGCGAGACAGACTACCGTATTATCTCCTGTAATCCTGTTTTTCGCCAAGACCAGGTGTTTCTTCTGATGGAGGTCCGTACTATGTGCAAGGAAGTATGCCGTCGTACAAGCACCGCAGTTGACACAGCTTGGCTCAGAGCTGTCGTCACAAGGAAGATCCCGAAACGGTAGTGATAGGAAAACTGAGATGTGTTCGATATTCGATGTATATGACAAGTGTGTTCGCAAAGGAGTGTCCGTGAGAAGTGCAAGGTAAAGAGAAAGGAACGCAGCTCAGACTAGATACAGTTTGTGGTGGCCCGCACAGTGGGCTCTCTACCACACAACACCAGTCACCGCCGCGCGGTCTGGTCATAGCCCTGCTCACACCTACAAGTGTGCCCTAACCTAACATACCACGATGGGGTTACTCTATCATCTTCATGGTAGACGGTGCATGGAGTCCGGAAAATGGCCCGTTCAACACCTACAGTCAGCATAGTAACCGAGGAGTCTTAGCCACATACTTTACATGGAGCATACCATGTAAATGCTCTGCCGTAAGTTACTCCTCATCATAGCTTCGCAGCTAGACCCAATACTGCAAGTTATGCCCGTCCTAGTTCAAGCCCAGCGGAAAAAAAAATACTATACCTGCACTATTCTTCAATTAGATAATTCCTAACAATATACAAGTATATATTCCGAAAAGAAAATAAATGGAGAATTCTGGAAGCCCCGGGGGTGAGTAGATCGTTCGGGACTGTTGCCAATCATTCCGGAGCCGAATGGTTTGTCCTCCAACTCTAGTGGTTTACAGAGAAGATTCTCCAGAGATGTCTTCCCCTTGTCATTTGTGGAATGTGGAGAGGAATTTGAATGCGTAAGATAAAGAGATAGGTGAGGTGACCCATGGAGGGACCAGAATCCGTTAATTTTTTTCTTTACTCATTTACCTGTCTTTACAGCTGGTTCTGTTCTAGCAGTGTGAGGGTATGTCTTGTGGAAGCTACCTTCCATGCCCTTCCTACATACTGTAGTGTCCAAGTCCCAAGGGAGCCCCTCCCACCCTACTGTATACCGCTGTATGATCTATTCTCCCTTTAATATGTGCCTGTGTAAGCCCCGTCTCTCTCAACAAGCCAAACGGATTAACCTATAGTACAGTACATAATAGAGAAAAATTAGCCACGCAAATTCAGACCTTCTCTCCACATTGCTATGTATTAGGTTAGCTCATTGGTAATTAGTCGCTCCCTCACTGCCTACCTCTACTTCACTTCCCCCTCTCTACCCTTCCCAAATGGCATCCTGGCTCCCACTCCATTCTTCCAATATTTAACTTGCGTGGTGTGAAGTGTAATCGAGAGTCCTAGTGATAACAGATGATTGGCAGAAAAAATATAAAAACTGGCTGGTGGAGAGAGTGAGCATTCGGCTAGTTGAAACATTACCAGCTCTCCGGGGGTGCGGGGACCACGCCTTGCCCTGCAGACTGGCACAAAGGGAAAACTCGTATAACTGCAGTCATATCCTTTATGCTTAAGTTACAAAATCCCCTCCGGTAAACCACCATACCATACTGGTTAGCTATCGGGATTACCGGTATCACCTCACGACGCGCCCAGTTTAGAGCTCGTGGTGAAACCGTCACACAGAAGAGGCCTATCCTAAATAAGCATGATTGCTCGGTAATTACACTTATTAGAATAGGTCTAGACCAGCCATTTATGGCAAAACGTTTTAGACCTAAACGGCGGCGATACGATACAAGACGAGTGACGAACGGTGAGCGAAACGCCAAGCAACCTCAACGAAAACGATCACACACTCAATTGCGGGGAAAATCTTTTTACTGACAACCACAACAGGCTCACGCTCAATGATCCACGGTGCTCTCTTCTCGGTTCTCAACTAACTAACTGGAAAAGACAGGAGTATATATCAACAATAACACCCTATCCCCCATGAGCGCTCATGCTATTCGATGTGTGTCTTCCTTTGTGGGCACTCCCGGGCTAACAAAAGGAAAACAAGCACAACTGCTCACCACATCCGTAATTGTTCCCTCCGGGTGTAAACCCCTTCTACATCCTTCCCGCTCCCCTTCCGGATTCCCTTACAGCCGTTTCCGCTTCCTGTCCGACGGTTGCATTCCTGCATAGGAAATGCTTTCCCGAACGTCCAAACAAAGGCCCAAAGCCGAACCTATGCCCAAAGCCAGTCTCCGAAGACAAACCCATGCCCAGATCTTCCGCGCATATCCAAAGACAAACCTATGCCCGAAGCCGGGACCATATGCCCGGAACCTCGGCGCATATCCGAAGTCAAACAAGGGCACTCCCGGAAGCTAGGTAAACAACAAAAGGAAGTATCACGAGAGTGTGGCGAGCAGCACCATTTCCAACAAAACGGAAGCCCCCCCCTCCCCCTCCTCCCCATCCGGGGCACGATCGGAAATGATGCTGATAGTTGTAAATCATACAGTGCGAAAGTATTGTTAAGAGCCAAGATCGTAGTATTAGGCAGGGGTCTAGCACTCGCTGTATCATTACCAAGCCCACTTTAAGCGCTATTTTCCAATTGATGTTAGGTCCACATATGCGAGGACCATAGAGTAGGGTAGCTTTAATTAATTATAATTGTTAAATTGCAACCATATTGAGAATATCGTTATGAAAACTTCTTAGGCACTGTGGTGCGATAACGGAGAGCACCGAGAGTTCAACGCGATACAGTTTAGACTTTTAAGGTAGAACTCCAATCCTGCGCTATTAAGATCATCTATATCTATTGGAATAAACCTCCTCTATATATACCCTTAATCAGTCACGTGCCCAAACATACTGAGGAAACACCGGTGGCTAGCCTTGTTGGCACTAAGTTACGAGAGTTTGTGCAATGGCACAGCCCTCCAAATCGATGTGCCCGGCCCGGCACTATTACTATGTAGTGCCCAAGCAGCATGTACCAATAAAATGACTTTGTGAGAAGAAGAAGAAGAAAAAGGGGAAGCTATCTACAAGTGTAATTCACTTCGAATATCCCCCATTTTACATCCTTGCAAGTTCTCACTGTGCTGAAGAACCCTAATACTTGCTCCCCTCAATAACACAAACTAGTCCACGACAATTCAATTTGTGCCAAGTAGTGCCATCAGCTAATCTCACCACACTTTGGCATTTCGTAGTGCCCTGCCACTTCAGGTGCCAACAACGCTACTACCGTAAAAACTGGAATATTTGAGAACGCCACTTTGAGGTTGGACTCGCCTCTCCTAGTAAGGTCTGTGTCTCAAGTGAGGGCTGAAGGAGGATCTTCTCGTTGTGCCCCCTCCCCCTAACCCAAAGCCGGAAATTCTGGACGTCGTGGCGCTATTCTCAATTATCCCGGTTCCTACCGGAATAGGGCGAAAAAATCTACTAAGAGCGAGACAAAACCCAGATTTCGGGCGGCCCACGCTTGCGGGGTTCGACCTTTATTGTCCGGAATACGGTGATCGACATCGCCCCGCCCCAAGAGGAAGGACTGCGCCTTCCGGTTCCATGTTCCAGCTGCCCACGAGAACGGTGTTCGGCCATCCTTATCGGCCAAATTGGGGTCGACATCATTTCGTTTCAAGAGGAGATAAACCACTCTGTTACTCCACCAGTCTAGGTTAAACTCCAGATGTATCGAGGAGGAACCATGTTGGCTATACCAAGGACGCATTCCTATTAAATTACCTAGTCGTGCATCGAACAGGATCCGCGGTTGGAAAAAAATCCCAAGCAGAGCACCAGCTACCTTGGCCAAACTAGCAGGTGATAACATCCTACTCCGCTCTTCTGCAGCCCACGAGAACGACACTGGGCCATCCTTGTTGGCCAAATTGGTATCAACATCAGTTCGTTTAATGAGGAGCCGAAGCAGTCCCCAACCCCGCGCGTCTACGGTCAACCAGCGTGGTGTTCGGGCATCACTGGCGGTCAAATTGAGGTCAATACCATGCGGCCTTAATAAAAGTTCTATTGCCGCTGGATCCCCTAGTCGCACATATTCCATCAATACTGGTTCCAGAAATGTCGAAAGCCGATGAGTAACTCTCTGGGCCCAACCAGAAGGTAATAATGCTCTACTCCACTTTTCCGCAGCCCATGAGAGCGGCGTCCGGCCATCCTTGTCGGCCAAATTGGGATCAACATCATGTCGTTTCAAAAGGAGATCAACAGCTTCCGGATTCCGTATTGCTGCTGCCCAAGAAAGCGGTGTCCTGCCATTTTTGTCCGCCAAATTAGGATCAACATTGGCTCGTTCCAAGAGGAGTTGCACAATTCCCTGCCTGCCTCCTGTTACGGCCCATAAAAGCGGTGTTCCGCCATCTTTATCGGCCCGATTGGGATCAACATCAGCTCGCTCCAAGAGGAGTTGCACTACCCCCAGCCTGCCCTCTGCTACGGCCCACGAGAGTGGTGTCCGGTCATTGATATCGGCCAAACCAGGATCAACATTGGATCGTTCCAAGAGGAGCTGAACTACTTCCAAAGTCCCTGTTGATACGGCCCACGAGAACGGTGTTCGGCCATCCCTGTCGGCAAAATTGGGGTCAACATCGGCTCGCTCCAATAGCAGCTGTACTACTTCCCGACCCCCCACTGATCCAGTTCCATAGAGTAGTGTTTGGTTATCTGTGTAGGCTAAATTGGGATCAATGTCGGCTCGTTCTCGTTCCCCGGGTGGCTGCAGTTGTCCCGGAGTTAATGTGTATATGGCCCACCAGAGCGGTGTTCGGCCATCTTTATCGGCAAAATTGGGATCAACATTTGCCCGCCTCAAGAGTAGCTGCACCGTTCCCTTGCTCCGCGTTTTGATGGCGCACGAGAGCGGCGTTCCGCCAGTTTTGTCGGCCAAATTAGGATCAACATCGGCTCGCTCCAAGAGGAGCTGTACTCCCTGCAGACTCCCCTTGGTTGCTGCCCACCAGAGCGGTGTTTGCCCTTCTTCGTCAGCTAGGTTGGGGTTGGCGTCTTTGCGGTTTAGTAGATATCGGACAAAGTCAACATTCCAGCTGCCCGCCGCCCATGAGAGCAGTGTTCGGCCATTAAGATCAGGTAAGTCGGGACTGAAACCATTTTCCTCCAATTGTGATATGCATATTTCCCCGCGCCAGTGCTCGGTGGCCCACGAAATTGGCGTTCGGTGACTGATGTCTCTAGTCACAGTTAGTTCCGCTAGCATCTTGATGACTTCTTCATGTCCATGCCGAGCCGCCCACCAGAGTGGTGTCCGGCCTTTGTTGTCCACCAGCCCACGATTGATATCGTTACGGGCGAGGAGCAATCTTGTTACTATTGTATACCCATTGCCGGCGGCCCAGGATAGCGGTGTCCTGCCATATTGAATGTCGGTTGTGTTGGGATTGACGTCCTTCCGCTCGAGTAGCAATGCTACTACCCCCCCAAAACCCCCTCTAGCTGCCCACGAGAGTGGTGTCATCCCAGCCGTGTCTGCAGTGTCTGCCCTGATCTTTTTCTTCTCCAATAACACCTTTACAACCCCTTCATGCCCATTCGCTGCACCGCGCGAGAGAGCCGTCCGACCGTAGAGGTCAACCTGATTAACCCACACCCCTTTTTTCAGCAAAAGTTTTACCATATCCTCTCTACCGTTTTCAGCTGCGTAGTGAACTGGTGCCAGGCCCTGGTAGGTTGCCATGTGCAGAGCGCCCCTGAATATTAGATTTTTCCGCAGTGCCCGTACTATCTCCTGGTGACCATTTCCGGCGGCCCACGAGAAGGCTGTTCTCCCCTCATAGTCTTCACTGCGCGCCCCCCCTCTGCCTCTTGCCCCCAGTAGGATTTTCGTCACCTCCAGATTTCCCCTTACAGCAGCCCATGTTAGCGGTGAACGGCCTGTAAAATCTATTTTTCCTTGATTCAAAGCTATGATCCACCTCGGTAACGAAGTTAAGATCTCGGCATTTCCAAAAAATGCTATGGCGTGTAGTCCGGTGAATCCTTCGGGTTCCGGTGCATCTCCTTCTTGGAGCCGCCCCTCATCGAGGTATATCTTTGAAAGGAGCAACCTAGCCGATATGTGGGTCTCGTATTCATGGACAAGCTTGAGGGCAAGTGATTTTCCGACAGCTGTAGTTTCCACCCTAGCATGAACCCCCCAGTAATAAGATGCATACTTAAGCAATGGCGTTTTTGTCAAGGCTTCAGATGAGGGAAACGATGTATCCTTGGTGGACTGGAGATTGAGATAGGTTATACACACTTCTGCCATGGTTCCATCGGGGCTCGAGAACAGGGTGGAATGTTGACATAAATACGCATGCAAGGTAAGGTGGATCAGTCGCACGGTTTTAGCTTCCTCGTTGACAGCGATAAGCCCTAGGCAGCAGCTGAATATAGTGCTGATCGATGGAACTTGATCAGAATCAAAATTGGTAGAGCCTATCTCCACTGCCAAAGCATGGCGGAGCTCATTAATTCGCAATGGCCGCTTGGATCGAGATATCCACATTAATGCTTGCATGGCAAGCTTTGATCGATTCTCGCTCTGCCCCTGTATCCGTCCTATTGCATCTGCATACGCGCCATCGAGGCCTATACCACTGGTCATTTGTTCGAGCTTCTTCCTTCTCTCACGGAGGGTCGTCTCTCGCAATATAGCTTCGATACTCAGTGAAACCAACAGGAATCTAGATGCATCAAAGGTTAACGACTTGGGCTACTCAATACAGCTTCACATACGTACATATCTGATATCTTTTCCGGAATTTCTTCCATGATAGCCCTCTCGAGCTCACCGTCCATCTCCTCATCAAGATTGTCGTCTTCCAATTTCCTCTCGAGATATCTTCTGATATCCTCCTTCACCGGTTGGAATTGTATGATCTGTAGAGCTCTGCCGTGGTGTTTCTCGAGTTCAGCCCGAATATGTGGCCTTCCCGTTACGAATAGTCGAGCATTTGGCGAATCCCGGACTATGGAATGTAGTGATCGAAGGAATTCCGGCCGTTGCTCTGTCTCACATTCGTCCAATGCATCTATGCATATAAAGGTACGCTTATGGGACCTGAGAGTTGTCTGTAGGAGCCTGAGGATCTCTGGAACCGAAAGACCTCGACCGCGGGAACTTTCGTTTGCCTTTCGATCAATCTCCTCTGGAATAAAATCCAACCCACCGACTGCCTGTTTGAGGAGTCTGGTGAGTATAGGCGCTGTGACTTCGGATTGTTGGTTCTGGAAATTGCAATAAAAATGAACGACTGATATGTCTTCCTTCTCCATCCTATCAGACAATTCATCAATCACTAGGGAGCTGATATTCTTGTTAGCGATACTGGTACCTTCCTCGGATTTGTTTATACCTACTTTAGATAAGTCTTTCCGACCCCCGGGCCCCCGCAGCAGAACAGAGTACGATTCACAGATCCGTTCTCGCAATTCCGCCACTTTAAAAATTGGTCGGTTTTGAGAACCCAGTCTCCAATCCCCTCGAGTCTTCTGCGGCGGATGTCCTGGTGTCTTTCATCTTGCTGCCCCCCCTGTGGCTCTAGGGAAGATAGCCACTCCAGAATCTCGCGTTTCCTGTCCGGTGGCGATATTATAGTGCAGTTATTCCAAGTGTTAGAGCTATTGTCGATATTTCCACAGTTGGTACTTCCGTTCCAATTCCAAGTGTTGTTATAGCTATTCTCGATATTTCCAGAATCGGTATCTCCACTCCGGCTCGAATTTCCGTGTGTAGTATCGCCCATAATGTTTGAAACCGTTTCGTGCAGCGTAAGGTCAGTATCGGGTATGAAGGGGATGATAGAGGGTTTCCGGAAGCCAGGCAGTTTCTTATTCAGCTAAGTTCTAAGAAAAGGGGGGGTAGCCGGGCGATCGAAACTAGAATAATTAAAGCATGCAAAATGGAATCGAAAATTCGGGAGGAGGGCAGACGATAACAATGTTGACCTGCTCAGCCTCCCTAAAAGACAAAAACAAAAAAGGCGCCAATACGAGTACCCGTCGGAGGTGACCCCAACCACATCCAGCGAGTAAAGTAACCCAATTGTTTCAGCAACTACCCACAATTTACTATCTCCCAGACCCAATCATTTCTATGCCAAGAAAAGACCCACCACCCATGTGTTGTGGAGCGAATTCCCCTCTTCTCCCGAAGTCTGCCATAAAGTTACACTCGAGCACGCTTCCCTAACTATTCTACGATAACTTACTGGTATCCCGGTGGTGGTAGACTGGATACCACAACCCAGCTGCCGCCCTAGGTCTCAGGCTTCAAGATCGACCAAGTCGAGACGGACTTGCTTCATCACCCTTATCCTGTCTCCCGCGAGATAAAATATTCTCCACCCAATACGGAGCCAATTCCTAAATCAAAAGAATAAATGATTGCTCAATAGCACACCTGTCTCACTCTTCATGATCCATTCAACCATCCTTCACTTAGGACAGGAGCCCAGAGGCTGAAAACCTTTCTTCGGATCAAATCGCATCGTGGAGGCCAAGCTCCTTTACCGACATTGTCAAATTTCCATTTTCTTAACAGGAGGGGCAAGCACCGCACCTTACGAATCGAATCGCGCAAGCGCAACAACCCAAACACCAAGTATGCTTCATGTTCTGCGACTCGAGAGCTAGAAAAGCATGCTTGCCTCGTCTCTTGAATAAACACCTGCAGTCTATCGGTACTATGCCCCACTACGTGCTATACTCGCATCAGGGGGGGGGGTATTTCGCTTCCCATTATGTTTATCATACTCGGAATGTGGTCAAATGCTAATTCTAATTTCTACACATAGGGTCTCTCTCTTCCCGACATATGATATAGCCCCCGAACCGACATTGGCCCCGATACCAGTTTATCACACCACACAACCCCCCACCCCCCATTTTCGAGAAGAAGGTTCTTCTACCTTTCCTCTCACACCCGTGCTGGTCTTTGTTCGCGAACGATAGTAGCCTCGGATTACTCTATCGTGCTGCCCGCTCTGGCTCTCTTGGCTGTGAAATTATTATATCCCCACTTCTACATGCTACGTGCCGATAAACTTCGGGTTTTCGTAATCCGATTCCTGGGCCATGGTGATGGCGACGGAATGGTAGGTGGTTTACACTGAGTTCCCATATTCCGGTGGGCAGCTTTAGAGATAGCCGGGAGATCATGAATACCGGTAGTCTATGGCACTGGTAATTTAACAAAAGCTAGTGACTTTGTCTATATAATGCACCATAGGAGGATTCGAAGTTACAGTTATCGCCACTACTACGGAAGATCGCTTTAGGTTAAGGATTTGTCTCATCCTTGGTCCAGAATCCACTTCGGGAGCTGCAAGATATGATACTAGGCCCTTACGTGGGTAATATAATTCGTGATACAATCATGATATTACACATTTCATTGAAGCTAGACCCCCCCCCAAAACTCCGCCAAAACAGTATTGGAAAGTAAGGAAAAACCTCTAACCCCTTATAAACAAGTAAAACCATGTACTATACTCAGTGCTCTCATCTTCATCAGGAAGACTCCAACTCACCCACCTCCCCCCTTCTCATCTTCGCTCGCTCCCACGTCGTGGGGTTTGTTGAACCTCCGTCACGCGTTCCCTTTGCACATTCTTAACCCCTCGCTTCCACCGCTTTATGCCCTCCCGCCGCCAGGCTTCGTCCTCATCCTCCTTCCTACCGACCCCTTCTTCTTCCGCCGCTTTCAACTGCTCGGCGAGTCCCCGCGCTCTATCCCGCTTCTCGGCCCAGCGCTTGAACTTTGTGTCGTCGCCAAAGCAGTACCCGTACCCGTTTCAGTAGCACACATGCTCCGTCGGACAATATGTTGAAACTTACTATGGCGGGATCTAGTGTTTCATGCCCTTACCGGAACCACTCGGTGTTTGGAAAGCTCTGATATACGTTTGACTATGATAGTGGAAACCTAAAAGGTTGGAGATAGAACAGACTAGCACTAGTTACTGACTTTGATACGCAATTTGTATTGTATTGTTTGAGATGCGAGACAGTGGAGGATCTCCTACATTTCCTTGGTGTTATTCTCCTCTTCTGTCTATACGACTCTCATTTGACTTTCTACTTATAAAAGATCCTGTCTTTTCCTTTCGTCGATTATTATCTATCATCATTCGTTTTGTCTCTTTTCTTCCTTCGTTGAATACAAAATCAAGTCTTTTGTCGCTTGCCTTGTTGCTCCCGTATTAAGTGAATATATCGACGCTCCGACGCACGCACTCGATATTTTAACACAATACACCGCTTTATCCGCGTTCCTCTACAGGGACGAGGAAGCGAAAATGAAGTGCCAGACATATTCCACCGCTCTCCCGCTATCCGTGACCCATCTCCGCTACGAGATGTATCGCTCCTTAACATGTTGGGATATCCGTGAGCGGGCCAGGGCGAATTGTGTGCAGTGGGGGTACCGATTATTGTAAATGGTGCTGCTCGCCATACTCTTCTGATACTTCCTTTGTTGTTCGGATAGCTTCCGGGAGCACACTTGTTTGTCGTTCGGATATGCGCTGAGGATTCGTGCATGGGTTTGTCTTCGGGGACTCGCTTTGACCTCAGACATATGTTTCGGCTTCGGGGGTGTGTGTGGAAAGCACACACGGATGCAGGAATGCGCGATAGTTTTGGGATCGTGCAGCTTTCGGGAAAGCCGGGAGAAAGGCGTGAAAAAGCTGGAAGCCCGGAAGCAGAGGTGTACTTGTCTCTTCTGCAGCCCAGGAGTCATGGTGAAGGAGTGGGAGACTCACATGGAGTAGCACGGTGGCTCATGGAGCATGTCTTTGTTGTCAATATATGCTCCTGTCTCCGCCGGTTAGTTATTTGAGAGAGTATTGTGGAGTCGTCATTGAGCGAGAGCCTGTCGTTGTTGTTAGCGAAAAGATTTTCCCCGCACCCCGAGTGTGCGATCGTTTTCGTTGTGAGTTGCTTGGCCTTTCGATTCACCGCTCGTCACTCGACGTGTATTGTATCGCCCCCGTTGAAGTCTAAAACCAATTAGGTCTAGAGTGCCGTGGCACATCACCTCTTGTGGGAAGAGCTCCATGAAGTATACTATTAACCCGATTTGCTCCTAGCTACAGTTCGGTCCGAGATAAAGTCGGATGACAAAAAAATTCGGGCAGTTGGCTACGAGTATTAACATAAGTTATTTTACAACCAAAAAAACAGTGTTTTTCAGAAACTTGTGGCTTGACACTGCCTATGTAGAAATTTCAAGAAAGCAGCAAGGAGCATGAGAGCTATTTGCTCTCTATCATGAAAATATCAAGCCTACAAATTAATAACTCCTGTTTTTTTTTTTTTTGTTACAATCGTGCGTAAGATCAGAATGTGACTTGAGATTTTGTACTGTACTCGAGCACTAAGCTTCCAGAAAAGTGTCAGAGGGGAATGAGGATCGCACGGAAGTAAGCGACAGGCTAAGAGAACTCACGTGGTACCTAGATCTTTTGGAGGAGGGATATGGAAAGTAAGTTTCACCGCTCGCACTTCGTTCATTCGCTCGCACTTGCTCTCACTCAACTTCGCTCTCTAACTACCGGTAATGGGGGAGACAGGTGTATAAATAAAAACACAAATATCGCATCCTGATTCCTTCGGTGGATCGCTACACCTCTCTCTGTATTCCCCCCCCAATACCCTTGTTCCTCCGTACACTCCCGTGATAACAAAGAAAAGACGTAGCGGGAAAAATCTACTGTTGAACATTCTCCCGCATCAGTTCCGCCTGCTCGTTTCTTGAACAGTCCTTCACACTCCCGTAACAATGCCAAGCACATCCGTCCAACGGCAGAGGGAGTGATTAAACAAGCACCATTTCGCCCCCCCCCCAGCCAAGGGTATTTTTAGATAGGGTGTTTTAAGTGACAAAATAGGATAGGAAATCGTATATTTCAACACCAATATGGTGCTGTGTAGTGCATAATAAGAATGAATTCCTACAAAAGGCGGTAAGCAATTACTCAAGAAAAGAACAGTGCGAGAAATCGAATGTATTAAAACATCTACTGCGAGCGAAAAACATATGCCCGTATGACAGCCGAGAAAGGGCATACTAGAAGGAAGCCACCAGACCAGAAAGTAATGGAAAAAACTAGCAAGGAAAGAGAAGGAAAGGAGGGGGGAAAGGACGGAAAGCTAGATGTTTATTTAGGAAATTCAGAGTCTTGCAGCAAGGTGTGAGGATGGTGAATCTTCGTTCGAAAGGTCCAGAACTGATGCCAGGTATCACATAAGTTTGCAAATCGTCCACTATCCATGTGACGCTCGGACTATCTATTATAATACTCCCAAGGTCGTATATCCTAATAGATCCTGAAACATTTCAGAATTTAGACTTCGGGCAGCCATCGTTAGGTGGGTTTAATCTTTGCCGTCCGCCATAACTTATAGGGATCGACGTGAACTCATTTAGAGAGGGCGTAATATGCTCCCCAGTTCACTGTCCCAGCGGCCCACGAGAGCGGTGTTCGGCCATCCTTATCGGCCAAATTGGGATCAAGGTCTTTTCGTTGCAAGAGGAGATGAACTACTCCCTCACCACGCAGTTCTGCGAGTAACCAGGGTCGTATTCGGTAATCTTCGACAAATAAATCAAGATCGATATTATGTAGTTTCAATAACCACCAGCAGTATAGCCTGTTATCCAAACCAGTGTTCCCAACGGTCCAGGGGCCCGACAGGGCCCGGAGGACGGACTGCCAAGAGCCCGGGACCGGACGGGACGGCAGAAAATATGCCGTCCTCGTCCGCAAAATCTAAAGACGGCCGTCTTTGGGGAGGACGACGGGCCCGGCAATCTGAGACACCAATATGCAGGGAGGCTGCGGGTTTGTTGTGGGAATTGTAGTCAACGGTGGGGGACGACA
>Ga0307509_10001117_pt1 | contig 46007 bp, 43 predicted proteins | sample 10_EM_MG_FD_202245 | JGI IMG/M metagenome (GOLD analysis project Ga0307509, IMG submission 202245) | Populus trichocarpa ectomycorrhiza microbial communities from riparian zone in the Pacific Northwest, United States - 10_EM | ecosystem: Host-associated > Plants > Roots > Unclassified | place... | reverse complement strand
AGCTATGCAGTCCATCATTTAATCTACGCGTCTATCCAATGTGATAAATTGACATGCAAGCTCCCCCGGTGAGATGTAGCCGATGGTTGGCTAAGTGGGCGCTACCCATAGCCAGCCTTTCGGGACACTCTACCGTGATAAGACTCATACCTCTAGAGTCCAATAACCACCCATAGTAATGCTACAAATCAAGGGGAGAAGGTCCGGGCTGGTTACTGAGGTATTTGTCCCGAAAGCACCCTGGCCTTCTGAGACTACCTAAGTACCACTAGGAAGACTACCCTACTACCCGTAGGCAAGAATAGACTCCTAGGTGCCCAAGAGACGATATATGGGCGACCTCCATTTTGGCGGTTACCCATACTCCCCTTATATATCCTGCAAATGACATTCAGTCCGACGGACGGCGACTACTTATACGGTGTTACGGCAGCTGCTCCAATGACCTCTTTTAACTAGCAAACAAGCAACTACACAGCCGTCTGCCTATGACGCGCCGTCCCAACGCTGGGGCCAGATGGGGGTGTTAGCAAAACCCGCCCAAGTTCAATAGTATGTTCGGGCCACCTTTGCACAGGCGTGGGGCTTCCCACGCAGATGCGTGTGCGCCCAAGAACATCTAAGAGCCCATAGAATGTGAGGCAATCGACCTCTAAGTTCTAGGATGACTTTGCTGGTGAAGGTAGGGTAACTTGGATTCCACAGTAGGGTAACTGGGGTCCATTGGCATAAAGGTCAAATTCCCAAGGTAGGGTAACTTTGCCTTCTTATGCCTTTAACCACTCCGGCAGTCCGCCCGTCAACACTAAATGTTGTCTCGGAGGTCTGTGTAACGTTCCTATAAATTCCTTGACTTTATGCGAACTTACTCCCGAAAGGTTACCCTGCCTTGTAGAGTACCCAAGGCTGCTCTACTATGTCCTAGGCCTCGTCCTAGGTTAACCAGTTATTTGTATACTAAGTATACCAGACCATATCACCTCTGGTTACCACTTGGTATACCATTTGGGCTAAGGTGATAATCATTGTAGCTACCTATTGTAGGGTCGTTACAATAACAGACCTAGGCCGCTATTACCGCTACCGGAGTCAATACCACCGGATTTAAGCTTGTGCCAACTAGGAAAAGGAAACAAAAACCAGGCCCTAGTATCACAAATGCCCAAGCCCCCTCGGCACAGTCCACCCCCACACTAGACACTAACGCCTCCTCATCCGCTCGCTTGAGAAAGGACACCACGTGGGAGCAGCCAACATCCCCCCAACACGCATCAGGAACGCGATCAATAACGTCTGCGTGGTCAGGTTTGCCTCTGCAGAGTACAGAAGAAAGGACCACTTGGTACTCACTACACTCAATAATGTCCCAGCCGTACCCACCCAACTCCAGGCCACCCCCATCACAACAGCCTTGAATGATATAGGCATTTACAGCTTCCACTTGACACTGGTGATCCCCACCCTGAACCTGGTAATCAACAGGGTCCCCTTAGGAGATAACGCTTGGCAACCTGAGGACTGGGAGATCAACTCGGAGAAATGGACCCAGCTGGAAAACGAGCTTTCAGCCTTCAACCCCCATGACAGGCTGGTGGATAGACCAAAATGGATTAAGTCTGTTACCACTCTCCGTATTGAAGACAAGGTCAAGTCCTCAATCATTTTGGCCGTTGACGCAAATGACTTGATCACCTCGGCATGTAGGAAGGCCCACCCCTTCCTGGCCCTTTACAGAACAAGATGTTCCTTCAGGAAATACGTCATAAAGGACTCTTCCACCCACTGTGAGAGATGCCTCCAATTCAGCCACCACAGTGTGAGCTGCTGATCCCCAGTGGTGTGTAAACTCTGCGGCGATCGCCACCATACCAAAGACCATCATTGTCAAGAATTATACTGCACCACAGGCAAAGAAAAGTCATGCTCCTACACAATCAGAAGGTGCCCTGACTGTGAGGAGACCTGCTACTTCGTAGGGGACAGACATCGCCCCACCAAAATGAGAACAAGATCCACCACCAGGGCAGAAAAAGGCAAAGGACCCGAGGAGAGGGCCAACACCACCCCCTATGACTAATTATGGTGCCCACTGATATTATTTTCCACAATGTCAGTGGGTCGATGAACGTGGTCACCGAGTTACTTAAGTCCTCCCTGAAGCTTAAACCAAAGATTATTTCACTGACGGAATGCGCCTTTGAGAACCGAGATTGGATGAATTTTAAGGGTTTCACATGTTATGCCAATCCAACGGCAGAGAGATGTGGATGTGCTATTTACATTCAGAATGAATATGTTAACATGTTTGCGGTCAGCCTGGTGTCAACACAGTATGTCTGGCTGTGGACAGCAGGAACAGAAATCACCTTCGGATACCAGAGATCAAGCACGGAAAGCTGGGATTCAAAAAATGACTGGCACAGAGGCTCAGAAAACATCATCATCGGTGACCGGAATGCTAAACACCGAGAATTGTCCCATGGCAGAAACCATTATGGACTAAAGATGAGAAGGTGGATAGAGGAGATAGGTATGCAAGTGTGTAACCCTTTCATGGTTATGCTCCCGCCATACCACCAAAGAAGAGAAGGCACCACGATTGACGTGGTAGTAACGAGAGTTGGTAGGCCCTGCAAAGTCAATACTATGGACATAGCCACTGCAGACCACAAAGCCCTTAGGATCAAGACCGACCAGACATGAAGAAAGTCCACCGAGCACAAGTTAAGGTTCAACAAAGCCGGCCGGGGCCAGATCAAGGCAGCCATAACACTATTGAACCCCACTGTCACCTCCCCGGCTGAGGTCCAGAGATCCCTCACAAGAATCGTACTCTAGCACACCCCTAGAGCAAGAGTGGGGCGAAGGCTTTTTGGAATAAAGACTTGCAAAAGGATAGGCTTACTATAAGGTCAATTTAGAAACAGGGCAACAGGGACCCGAGGATCCTCAACCGTAAAAGAGCCTACTGAAATATCATAGCCAAAGCGAAAATCGAGGCGAACGGTAAAGCCCTGCAGGAGGAAACAGACCACAAGTGCTTCAGAAGCGTCCGCCCCATGTGCAATAAGCCACCCATACACGCCCTGGTAAGGAAAGATGGCTCGATCGCTAGGGAACCTCAACACATTGCAACCAAACTTCAGGAAGTCCTATACTGTGACCATCGACAAATGGCTGGCTCTAGTATCGAAGCGACCCCCGTCAACGAACTCACTTTGGAAGAGTTGAATGCTTCCTTGAAAATGGCTCCTAACGGGGCTTCTCCTGGGCCTGATCGCATCCCCACCAGACTGGTCAGAGAATTCAGAAGGACAAACGAGATTCTCTTTCTCGAGACCATGAAAAGAGCACTTCTGGAAGCCATTCTGTCCAGCTGGAAAACAAGTGACACGAGTCTGATCCCAAAGGTCAGGAAGGATCGTACATGGTGGCCAAGAGCTACATCAGCAAAACAAACATTTGCTCCGGACGCATAAACCGCATGTCCGGACAGGGTGTATCAGCCCTCTGCCCCCTACGTCCTCATTATCCGCTGTGTCCGCCCTCTTCGTCCCGTATGCCCTGACCTTCCGAGCATTCTATTTTCCATTTTCTTGGGTCCGGTGTCTCCCAATGCCCCTATTGCTGTCCTCAGCACCCAACACGCTTCTCCTGGTCTTATTCCATCCCAATTCCACCTGATTTCTTTATCTTCCCCAGACCTCCTCCGGTGGACTCCAGTGTACTGATAACAGACCTCTAGCATCCGCTGACCTCCTCTTTATCCTGCCACCTCTGGCGGCCTGAATCCGTCTGGCGACAACTCATAATTCTTCTTTCATCTTCCGTGCCCCAATGGCTCCCCATTAACTGTTTATCGCCCCCAAGAGGTCCGGCTTCTGTATCCGGATTCCCACTTCCGTCCGCTTTCACTCTCATCTCCCCCACCCATGCGGTTCATTCACATTCATTCTCCAAGAACATTATCAGCTTTCCATTTCTTTTAACAAGTATTATCTACTCTACAACTGTCTGGAATTGTCTGCCGGACCCTCGCGGCCGAGTTGAAGCCGGGCCCTGGGATGGGAATTGCCATCTCCAGCGTCCGGATTCAACCCGGCCGCATGCGTATTATACACAATACTGTAGAATAATTTATAATAGAACAATTCAATATATTTCATTAAATGTCCATAGATCAATCCTGTGATTTACTATCCATTGCCTCTCCCCACTGAGAATTACATGTGCCTGTCCAATCACTGTCCCTATATCGACTATTCACATATCTCGACCACTGGTCCGCTTCCCAACTCATATATGGCCGCTTGCCTGATGAAATCTACCCGCATTGATCGGATCGAGCATGCGAAGCAATGCCAGGCGCCGGACACCTCTGCAAAGGAACAAGAAATATGCAAGGATGTTAGAGCTGGAAAACAAGCATAAAACTAAACATGGTGGAAACCCCAAGCTACACTAGCTTCTCTCATGGCAACAGAAATAGTCCACAACCAAAGCCCAGGTCTAAATTATAAATAGAAATTTCCAAATCCCGAACCAACTACATAAGAAGATGCGTAGAAAGGTTTGGATGGGTACGCGATTCTATAAATCCTTATCGCAAATTATTTACTACGGCCGAAGATATTTAATATATGGTTCCGCGGTGGGATTACTCCGGAAGGGAGGGAAAGGCGGCGATCGCCAAGACGGAGTTCGAAGCTGTGGGAAGAGGCGAGGGGGGGGGTGGGAAGGGGGGGGTAGTGGTATAGGCGTTTTTATGGAGCTGTTCCGGTCGGTTAGGAAATGGCACATAGATTATCCACAGTCGAACGCGGTGAGGAGAACAGTGCCTCCATCGCCCTATTCCGTGCTGAAGCTACAGATACTAGGGACTGTAGTAGGGCGATCAGTCCCGCATGGCCACGGCTGACAGCACACCGGAGGGGTGTTCGGCCGTGGTTATCTGGTTTGTAGGGGTCCACGTCGCCCCGTTCGAGTAGCATCTGTGCTAGTTACTTCTCTCTCGTGTACATTCAAAGCAGCACATCAGAGTTCAGCTCTAGATAATTTGTTTATCAGGGCCCACATCACCCCATCTGAGTAGCAATTTCACCACTCCCTCATGCCCTTCCATAGCAGCCCACGAGAGCGGTGTTCTGCCGCGAGCATCCGGTTCGCTAGGATTGATGTCGTGCCGTTCGAGCAGTGTTTCCACCACTCCCGCGCGCCCATTCTCAGCAGCAATGGAGAGCGGTGTTTGGCCGCCGGTATCCTGTTTGTTGGGGTTGACGTCGCCGCGCCCAAGCAGTGTTTTCACCACCCCCCCATGCCCATTCCAGGCAGCCCACCAGAGGGGTGTTCTACCGCCCTCATCTGGTATGTCGGGGTTGACATCGTGCCGTTCGAGCAGTACTTCCACCACTCCCGCGCGCCCATTCTCAGCAGCAATGCAGAGCGGTGTTTGGCCACGATCACCCTGTTGATTAGGGTTGACGTCGTCCTGTTCGAGCAGTATTCTCAGCACTCCCTCCTGCCCATTCCGAGCAGCATCCCAGAGCGGTGTTTGGCCGTACATATTCGACTTTTCGGGGTCTACATCGCCTCGTCCGAGTAGTACTTTTACCACTTCTTCGTGCCTATTGAAGGCAGCGGCGTAGAGCGGTGTTTCACGGGTGTAATCTGATTTGTTGGGGGTGACGTCGTCACGCCCGAGCAACATCTTTACCACTCCCTCGTGCCCATTACTAGCAGCCCACCAGAGTGGTGTTCGGCCCTGAGTACCTAGTTTATCGGGGCTGATGTCGTCCCGTCCGAGGAGTATCTCCACCGCTTCGTCGTGCCCGTTAAAAGCAGCCCAATGGAGCGATGTACTAGATGTGCAGTCTATTTGGTTGATATCGTAACCCCCCACCTCTAGCATATCGGCTAAAATTTCAACAATCCCGAAGAAGGACGCACAGTGAAGACCACTAAACAGGGAGGGTTCATATGGGTTGACAGAGATCGAGAACAATTCATCTGCACTCAGGAGGACTTTTGTGGATATGTGGTTGCTGTAGTCGTTAAACAACCTTAGAGAAAGCTGTTTGGTACGATCTGAAAGTTCTCTTTTTGCGTGCATTCCCCAATATAGAGAAGAATATTCTAAAAATGGTGTGTCTGAATATGGGTGAGAAACTTCAAAAGCAGGATCTTCTACAAAGGGTGTATCCGGATATAGAATATAATGGTCCAGGTATCGTGTGTCAAGGTGTAGAGGATAACCTCCCGCCGATGGTATGCCCCAAGGACCGGAAAAGACACCAGCCGAAAGAGCCTTGACCTGGTTGGAATTCAGATAACTTAGGCAGGTTTCAGCCATCGTCGAGTGAGTTGTACCAAAGAGCTCGGGGTGAGCACGAAGGTACTCTTGAAGGGTGAAATGGATTAGCCGGACTGTGGAACCTTCCTCGCCCACGGCAACAAGTCCTTGACAACAGGATAACAATGTCCCAATTGAAGGAACATTATTGCTATCGAGATCTGGCGATCCTATTTCGACTCCTAGGGCGTTGCACAGTTCGCCGACCTTCAAGGGCCGCTCTGCGTGAGAGATCCACATCAAAGCGGCCATGCCAAGCCTCGCTTTCTCCCCACCCTGTGCCTTTATCCGACCCAGCGTTGCACCATATGCTTCCTCCAATCCCAAGCCCTCGGTAATTGTGTTGAGCTTTTGTCTCCTGCGGCGGATTGTGGTTTCCTGCAGGATCGCATCCGTGTTCAGCGAGACTAACAGGAGCCTAGATATGTATCTGTTAATGGAGAACCTAAGTCATCTTCGCCGGTGTCATTGCTTCTACCTACATTTCAGACATATCTTCGGGGATTTTCTCCAGGATATCTTCCTCTAGACTACTGTCCATCGCATCTGGAGTTGGGTCTTCGCTCAATCTGCTATGAAGATAACTAATGATATCATCCCTCCTGGAAGTGAGGCGTATAGTCGATACTCGCTTAGAAAGGCGCCTCCTGACCTCAGCCCGGATGTGCGATCGTCCCGCCACGAACATACGAGTCCCTGGAGACCCTTGTAGGATTTGGTTGAGCGAATCGAGAAGCTTGACTCGGTCTCGCACTACACATTCATCTAGAGCGTCGAGACATATGAATGTGTGCTTTCCAGAAGTGATAGTCTGCAGCATCCTCACGATTTCGGCAAGCTGCGGTCCCCGCCCACCAATGGCACTTCTCTGACCTCGGTATGCTCGTGATATCTCCTCCGGGGTATCCTCCAGTCCGCAAACCAGCTGCTTCAGCAGGGCGCCTAGCACGTTCGTGAGGGACTGATCTTTGCGGGCTGCAAAGTCAAAATAAAAGCACGCAACGGCGGCATCCCGTCCTTCAGCCTGATCGCACAGCCTGTCTATCACCAATGAGCTAACACCGCAGCTTGTCAGCATTTGCCTTTCCCTCCCCTTTCCCGAGCCTCGTTCTCGTTACCTAATAAAGGTCTTGCCAACTCCAGGATCTCCATAGCAAAACAAGACTGCGTTGTCGGATTCTCCCACACTACCAGCCTGCCAGCTTCTAAATTCCTCGGTTTGTAAGAGCCATTCTCCTACATATTCAACTCGGCGGTCCTGAATATCCCGATGCCGTAACTTTGGGTCCAGTGGGGACAACCAAGCTAGAATATTAGATCGGTCGTCGGCGACGGTAAAGTTAATAGTCGTGTTCAAGGAGTTGATATTGTTACTGAATGATTGCGACATCTTCTGTCTCTTGCTGCTTAGGATGTTGTATCGTAGGTGGTGGATAATGGAGTCAGTTGGCTGCCAGTAATAGAATGGCCTAGGCTCAATAAAGGCGGGGTTTTTTGGTGGAACCTAACCGATGCTGGGATGCCTCTGCCCCGTTGAATTAACCTTCCTATATCAGCGTTTAACGATTCAGCCTATGCAACAATAAATGCCACATATCTACATTACAAGTGCTGCCTGTCCCATACAACACAAATTTTTCACCACGATCAACGAACACCCTAGTGGGCCTAGGGTAGAATCCGCTAGGCTTATTATATATGCAATCATATCAACTCTTCTAAACGAATCAGTCGAAAGCCTTATGGGTCATCCAACTTAAAGCACCGCAGAATATTCATTCCTTCGTTATATCGGTGCGAGCCGAAAGCTCTTCCCCTAGCCTTGTACCTTCGCCGGTTCTGTGAAGCTAGGTGCCGCGTTTTGTGATATTGATCAAGACGGCTAAGCATAGTGCTCATGTTGTAAATTTACTCGAGCATAGGTCTCGGCATGCTTACCTATCATAATATACCCCATCTCTCTCATGATTGAGGTGAAAATTCGACAGAACCAAATACCCTTCGACCACAAACTAGTAATCCAAAGAGTAGTCGAATAATATGATGAAATGTCTTTGATAAAAGCCTAGGATCATTTCACGATCCAAAATCTACCACACAACTACCTAGCCGAAACTATACGGTAAACCCATGGCACATTCTAAACGAGAATGCCATCAAGACGGCACCCTTAGTGTGCCCGGCGACCGGAACACAAGTTACTTGACTGGTGGAGTGGATTATGGATATTCCTAATAAAATTAGGTCTCTGCCGAGGCATCTGTTACAAAAATAACCAGATCGCCCTTGCCCATTACGAGGACTTGAAGTATTACACATCCCGTTTGTACTGCACTGTACAGTACTTTACCACGGAGCACAAACAAGACTACTAGGATTGGTAGAGTCCGCGCAAACGTACAGTAAACTCATCTCTACTCCAGTCTGTTCACATGCACTGTTACACTTGAGCACAAGGATCTCCAAGTAGATACGAATTATAACCACTCTCCCTCCTCCTATTTTATAAAGCCATCACAGACCATCACTTGTCCAGTCTTAATTTAACTTGAAGTATTTGAACTGTAGGCTCACATAGCATTTGCCGCACCACAACCAAACAACTGTACTTGTACAGTAGCTTCCCGTAGCTCCACTAGGGGCCTTTAACTAAACTGATGAAGAAAACACTTCTGATTCTAATAGGGATGCAAGCCGGAAGGGGGTAAGTGATGGTTTACCCGCCACATGAAGGTGAGGAAAAGGGGTCCCCTTTTCCTTCTTCACTACACAGCCACATCCGACATCGTGGATAAATATCGTCAATCCAGCTTCTTCGTTCTTTAGTACTGCCCTCTACCCGTAATCCTCTTATGCTAACCAAAGCCTTACCCTTAAGCCTATCCGACGATAACCCAATCTGCGGAGCGCAAGTGTAAAGTCGGCGGGTTATCAGGAAGGTTAAGGAATTAACCAGTAATTTCCACTATGATACATGCTCATGTGGCAAAAAGACACTATTACTCAGCACTAAATTTTATAATTTGCCAGATATCATACCACTTTTCGGTATTGCACCTTATCGCTGAAATTCGAAGAAAATCCCATCAAAGCTGTCCAGATAGACTCCCAACTTCACCTCCGAGCATACGCCTGGAAGGAGTGATATGTAAAGAAATGATCAATAAACTGTGCACATATGGACACCAGTCACTCCCGCACCATACCGGTAGCCAACTAGTTCGGGTCAGGAATGCTTGCGCTTATTATTTCCTATCACTGTATCTAAGTAGCTCTCATTCTTATGCTTTAGAGGAAAGGGAGAAAAAAAGGAACTATGAAAAAATAAAAATAAAATGAACAATAAATATGAAAAGATAAGTAGCAACTAGAACAGAATAAAAGTAACGGTAAAAGTCTTCAATAGGGAGGTTTTGCTAAGTCAGTTCGCTACTGAACTTTGCTTAATTTAAGTGAAGTAGAACAGTGTGGCGTGAAGGATTTTTCCCAGAGTTTTGTTAGATCGAACTGTGCAACTGATCTATCATCGACATCAAGCATGAAATATCAATTGGGGTTGTCACAAGGACAAATATCACATAGGCAAAATCCCACTTCCTCTTATGTAAACACTGACATCAACAAAATCTGTTTGAACTGTTCAAACTATGAACTATTCATAATACTGTGCAAAGCTGAGCCACTTCGCGCTTTACCAGAGGTGGAAAGGAGAGCGCCGTTGCTGTGGTGATAGGATAAGTTCAGTAGTGAACTGACTTAGCAAAACCTCCCTAATACCACAGCCCGAGCACGAATATATCTACAGTCCAATACCACAGCACCTAGAACTAGTTTAGTTTAGCACTTGGTTTATGTTCGCCTCTTCCTCGCTAAACTGGTACAAGTCATAGTAGAAAAGAAAAGAAAAAAGCACTAAGTATTATATATCTCTCAGCTCTGTCTTATTTTCTCAGACTCTCGAAGGCCAGTTTTGAACTTTGCATATATAAATCCCCCGGATGGAGTCTCTCTTGGAAACATCGTAGCTTAACTTCTTCCGAAGTGACCAATCTTGCAAAACCTTTTTAACTTCATCGAGGACGGATAATGTTGGCCTAAAATAAGAGGTTGACGAAGATTGTATGGTGCCGGCACCTTAGAACCTACCCTCATGACAACCAACCTCGATCAATATTTCAACCAGCAACAACAGCACCTACAGATAGAATTTTTAAAATTCCTTCTGTAAAGCTTTCCTAATTAGTTATTGGAACATATTTACAGAGGGATTTTCTTTTTAACCTTCTGGTTGGGGCTGCAAAGGCCTTCAAAGTTTGTATGGGAATGAGGATGGTGAGACTTGTATGAGGAAACAAAGTTTTGCTGAATAATTAGCCAAGAAACTTCCTAATTAGGTGTAGTACACTACCAGATTAGGACTAGCGTTCTAGGTTTGGCGTGAGACTCGGGGTTGGTTCTACGGAGGTACAGCGTATAAGTTTTGTAGGTTACACAGGGGGTGAGTAGCAGTCCTCGTTTGTGGAACCTACAAAACTTACACGCTGTACCTCCGTAAGGTGCCGGCACCATACAGGGCAGACGCGATGTATTGGGCTGATAATGATATGGTAGAGGGGAAAGGAGATAAAGTAATGGATAGTATGGGGATAAAGCTACTTGAGTACTGAAACGCTAACTTCCGTCCGGGGAGATACTATCTTCCTGTGGGTGATACAAACCTAAGAGTAAACTGAAGAACAAACGGACGGACGAAAACACGGAAATGATATCACGATCTAGAAACCGAACAGTACCAAGGTGGGCATTCGCCGCTCACACACTGAGTAGAGTTAAAGAAACTAAAAACAATGAAAAAAGAACTGGTGGAGAAAAGAAAAAAATCTCTATCGACCAAACACAAGGTCCGCGTTCTTTTTTTTTCGTCGTTGTTCCTTCGTTCGTTCTCCCTTGTGTTCCTGTGACCGTTGCCTCCTCCACTTCCACCAAACCCTACGATCCTTGCCCTCTGTTACTAATCCCTGCCCCCTTGCTCCGCCCATCTCACACCTAGCTATGTAAACCTTGTGCTATGAACGTAAAATAGAGGAAACATTTTCGTAATATCGGTAGGCTTACTTTGAACCCCACAGTACCGTACATGGGCAAGCGAATCACTCTGTCTATGGGCAAATTAGCGGAGGTAAACATAACCCAGGGACTAAGCTAAACCCGTTCTAGCAGTTGTAGCATTGTACCCGAGCAGATATATTCGCACTCCTGTGTGGCATTGAACACCTCTAAGCCACCGCCCAAGAGAAGATCTGAATACTTGTGCCAAGGCTGTAGCTAAGAGCCAAAACCCCTGAATAACCCATGGGCTCACAAAGTCACTTTGCGCCACAAAGTTGTGTTGAGCTTTTCTTCTTTGTTTTCTTTCGGGTTTTTATTCTCTTCGGGCTTTCTGTCGGCTCATCGCCTCGTCTGCCCATCTTCTAAAAACATGCCCAATCTGGTCTCACCCATCATCCAGATCCGTCTTCGCCGGAATGGCCCCCGCGCTGAACTTTGGCGTCAGCCTTCCAAGCCCACATGCTGCACCGGAACCGCCATGCTCTGACTTCCCCAAACAACCGACAAAACTAGATACAGGCCCCACCAAACAAAAACCAACCCCACACCCAACACCCCTTCCCTTTCCCTCCTCCCGAGCAATAGATACAATGGCAGATGTACAAAACAAAAGAAACATCTGCATATCCAGCCGTCGACCCGAACCCTCCTTTCCCAGTTACCGCTCCGAAGAGACGCATACACGGTGGGGTGGACCTAAGTTGCGTTGGGCTGTCGGGCACTCCCCTGGAGTGCCGCAAACTTTGATGGTCGCTTTGTGTCCTTCAAAGTGGCGAGAACCTTGGCACGGTTAACCTCTAACTATATACCAATTCGCGTTGAGCCTTCAGGCGCACTTCAGATTGCCCCTGAAGGCTCATGGGTATGGGATTTTGGCTTGTGGCGCCCAGTCATAACCTTGGCACAAGCACCGCAACCCCCCTCCCCCCGACTAGAAACCAGAGAAAACCACCGAAACAAATTCATCGCTTGGGAACCACCTTCACCGTCGGTCCATGATCACAACTTGATCAATCTCGAGCATCTATATAATGCACCTGTCGCAGATGTCCACGATAACTGGTTCCTCGGATTTCTTCTATTGTTCCACAATGTGACCACGCAGTCAGCACCTCCGCAGCTGGCTGCCCAACATGCCCGCTCCTCATCCCAGCTCCAAACAAACCAGGGCCCAAAACACTCCCGACCGCCTCAAGACTTAGACAATGTCCACACTGCCCAAGGTGCTTAGCCCCCTTTCGCCATTGCAGTCGACACACAACTTCCATTCCTGGATCTCCCCCACGCTACACGTATTCCTTCGTCATAGCCTAAATGACGCAAACGGACAGTGGCTGCCAAATCTTAGAAGCGTGTTAGGGCACCACTTTTGGCACCCTAGCGACCCTTTTGCTAAGCCGACTACGAGGTAAATACGCCGCATACCTTGGGCTTGTGGACGGGCCATACACGCGAGGAAAGGTTAGACCAGACCATCCCGGAAATCCCGAGTAGAGTGTTAGAGGTGGTGGCATGACCGTGTAGGCATGATGATGGGAGAAGAATGTCGTCGTGTGTATTCTCTATGGAGGTTGCTAGCTAACTTACAGTTCAACTTAAGTATAATACGGTGGTGAAAACTCTACAGGTGTAACCCTAGACCCGTTCATGCCCAAGAAGGTTCGCTTGTCCATACTTCGGTGTTCCTCCATCACACGTGTGCTTCCTATTACCTGCGCTCCTCTCTGCTCCAAATACAATATTCTACTACTAGGATTATTATACCATAAGCGTTAAATCTTAGTTCATATCTAGTTCACCCCCCGCGCCATCACGGGAGTGGAGTTATTCATTCATTGTATACCCCGGGCTTATGGAAGCGTAGCGTAATCTGCACTTCCTAATAAATACATTTGTCGGTAAATAGCGTATCTTAGAAGGTCTTAGATACCACACATGGGGAACTCCGAAACGGCTCCGGCGGGCAGGCGCAGGAGGGCACGGTCATGGGTTCTAATTCTCTAGGGATTGGGCATCAATCGCTAATCGCATAGAAGATAGAGTCGAAAACAGTATGGCAACTTTCGGTAACCCGGCCCTGATAGTATTGGAAAAACAGTATGGAAGACGCCTCAGGTTTCAACTAAGGTGAAAAAGGGGGAGGGTGGGTTATTTCTGTTGAAAATGGTGCTGCTCGCCATACCCTCCTGATATTTCCTTTGTTGTGCGGATAGCTTCCAGGAGTGCCCTTGTGTGTTTGGCTTCGGAAATGGGCTGATGATCCGGGCATGGGTTTGTCATCGGAGACTCGCTTTGGCTTTGGGTATACGGTCCGGCTTCGGGTATAAGGTTAGGCTTCGGGCGGGGCCTTTTGTTTGGACGTTCGGGAAAGCATTGCGAAAGCAGGAATACGCGATAGTTTTGGGATCGTGCAGCTTGCGGGAAAGCCGGGAGAAAAGCAAAAGTACTGTAAGGTCATCCAGAAAGAGCTGGAAGTCCAGAGGCATGAAGGTGTTTGTTTTCCTTTTGTTAGCCCGGGAGTCATGATGAAGGAAGGCGACACTCACATGGAGTAGCACGGTGGTTCCGGATACGAGGTCTTTGTGAATGATATATACTCCTGTGATCGCCGTTAGTTAATTTAGAGAGAGCACCGAGCAATCGAGCATCGTGGAGTTGTTGAGCGTGAGCCTGTAACTTAGTTGTTAGTGAAAATATTTTCCCCGCACCTGAGTGTGGGATCGTTTTCGTTGTGAGTTGCTTGGCGTTTCTTTTCACCACTAGTCACTCGTCATGCAATCGTATCACTGCCGTTGAAGTTTAATAATTCCTGGAGATATAGATGCAGGAAAGTAACAACAATTTTCGTTTCTAAATACACAACCAACCATTGGCACTGGGGATTGATATCGTGGATCCAACTTTCCTCTCCTTTGTAGCCTCCTCTTCATGCAATACCTCCCATATGCTAACCAAAGCCTTACCTTTAGAGCTTGTCTGAGAATCTCCCAATCTACAGGTTAGGAATCTGAAGCCCGTGATATAAAGAAGACTGGTGAATGAATCAGCACCTTCTGCAGTGTGAGATCCTCTAGGGAGTGACACCGTCGCCCGGTATCAAATTTAGTGGTTGTGATATGTATCCTTCCAATATTGTGCCTTATTGCAGAAACCTTTTGTGTGGTATTGTTATTTTGCGAACAGCCTTCTAACCACATCCTTGGACTGACACCTGGTACGAGTAGGAGCTGGATGTATCCGTTGACAACATTAATCACACATCAATGAATCCGAAAAACTCCGGCCATGACAACAGCACTCCCCCACCAACCCCAATATCATGAAAACCAAAAGAAAACAATGAAAAATATCAATTCACAGTAGGATACATAGTAGAATCTAATATTCTAGAGAAAATTCTTTAGACGGTGCTGAAAGTGAAGTGTGATGACTGTTCGCTGGTATCGAAGGTCGGTGAGTGGTTGATTTTGTCTACGCACCATAGGTATGACCCCCGTTAAAACAGGTGGGCGCCAATTATCGCCATATCATAATTAAGAACTAGCCCTCGTGTTAGAGATGATCGCGCGTATTATTCTTGCTTCTCTATATTTGTATATAGACAACTTAGAGGGGGGAGAAGAGAGGAATGGAACTGTGGCAAGAAAAAACTGATAGCGACACTCTGATGGCAGCTCGCTCACAACCCAATGATAACTGGGGTAGCGTAGGTAACGGCGCGAAGCACGGAGAAAAGCACGTAGATGGTGGTTTCGGTATGTGATGATAACGATGTGGATGTTCGATGTTCGATACAGGAAGCTCTCTACTGGTAGCTCAGACTAAATACAGAAGAGAGCGCACAAACACACAAAACAGGAAAAACCCACACAACGGAAAAAACCCCCAAGTGGCAGTCACGACCCTAAACCGGTCGTACCCCAAACTAACTATCATACCCTAACAACTATGGGATTCCAGCTATCAAAAACGAACAATAAATGTGGAAAGATGGCGTATAATTAGAGAAGAAGAATAAAAGAAAATATGACGGAAATTCCAAACAGCGCGGGCTATCTCGTTGAGATTGGATGGACGGGCATACTCTAGGCGAAAAGAAGACGACGATTACGACAAGGCGCTTCAAGGTGCGCAAGGAGGCTTCAAGGAGCGCAAGGAGGCAGGGGGGCGGGAGGGGAAGGCGCATTTATGGAACCTTTGTGATCCTTGGAGAAATAGCGCACAGGCATCGGTAGTCGAAAGTAAGAGGGGAACGGGGCCTCCGCAGAGTTATACCGTTGTGGGAGTGGGAGACGTTGGGGGTCTCAGTATTGCAACGACTTCGGCATGGCCACGCCTGGCAGCACACCAGCGCGGGGTCCGACCGTCGATATCTGGTTTGTCGGGGTTGACGTCGTCCCGTCCAAGTAGTATTTTCATCACTTCCTTGTGCCCATTCTCAACAGCACACCAGAGCGGCGTTCGACCGTCGATATCTTGTCTGTCGGGGCTGACGTCATCACGTCTGAGCAGTATTTGCACTACTCCTTTATGCCCATTCCTAGCAGCACACCAGAGTGGTGTTCGGCCGCGGGTATTTGGTTTGTCGGGGTTGACAATGTCCCGTGCGAGTAGGGTTTGCACCATCTTTTGGTGACCAGTCAAGGCAGCACACCAAAGCGGCGTTCGGGCCTCGCTATCTGGTGCATCAGGGTTGACGTCGCCCCGCCCAAGCAGTATTTCCATCACTCCCTCGTGGCCATTCTCAGTAGCGCACCAGAGTGGTGTTCGACCATGGATATCTGGTGGGTCGGGACTGACGTCGTCTCGCCCGAGCAGTAATTTCGCTAACCGCTCGTGCCCATTCTTAGCTGCCCACCAGAGCGGTGTTCGGCCATACTTATCTGGTTTGTCGGGGTTCACGTCGTCCCGTTCGAGCAGTATTTTGACCATTTCCTCGTGCCCATTCTCAACAGCGCACCAGAGTGGTGTTCGACCGTCGATATCTGGTCTGTCGGGGCTGACGTCTTCCCGTTCAAGTAGTATTTTCATCACCCCCTTGTGCCTATTCCAAGCAGCACACCAGAGTGGTGTTCGACCGTGGATATCTGGTCGGTCGGGACTGACGTCGTCTCGCCCGAGCAGTAATTTCGCTAACCGCTCATGCCCATTCTTAGCTGCCCACCAGAGCAGTGTTTGGCCGCAGCTATTTGGCTGGCCGGGGTTGACGTCGTCCCATGCGAGTAGTATCTGCACCAACCCCTCGCGCCCATCCGCAAGAGCCCACATGAGCAGTGTCCTGCCGTATTCAATTAATTGTTTGGGGTTGACTTTGCCCCGCCCGAGCATTGTTACCAGTTCCTCCACTACCTTAAAAGCAGCCCACCAGAGCGGTATTCGGCCATACTTATCTAGTTTTTCGAGGTTCACGTCGTCCCGTCCGAGCAGTATTTTGACCATTTCCTTGTGCCCATTCTCAATAGCGCACCAGAGTGGTGTTCTGCCTTCGCTATCTGGTCTGTCAGGGCTGACGTCTTCCCGTTCAAGTAGTATTTTCATCACCCCCTTGTGCCTATTCCAAGCAGCACACCAGAGTGGTGTTCGGTCATACCAATCTGGTTTGTCGGGGTTCACGTCGCCCCGTCTGAGTAACATTCTCACCACTCCCTCGTGCCCCCGTTTTGCAGCCCACCAGAGCGGCGTTCGGCCTTCGCTATCTGGCCTGTCGGGATTGATCTCGTCCCGTTCAAGGAGTACTTCCACCACTCCCTCGCAGCCGTTCTCAACAGCGCACCAGAGTGGTGTTCGGTCATACCTATCTGGTTTGTCGGGGTTCACGTCGTCCCGCTCGAGCAGTATTTTGACCATTTCCTTGTGTCCATTCTCAACAGCGCACCAGAGTGGTGTTCTGCCTTCGCTATCTGGTCTGTCAGGGCTGACACCTTCCCGTCCAAGTAGTATTTTCATCACTTCCTTGTGCCTATTCCAAGCAGCACACCATAGTGGTGTTTGGCCGGTGTTATCTGGTTTGTCGGGGTTGAGGTCGCCCCGTCTGAGTAGCAATCTCACCGCTCCCTCGTGCCCCCCTTTTGCAGCCCACCAGAGCGGTGTTCGGCCTTCGCTATCTGGCCTATCGGGGTTGATGTCGTCCTGCTCAAGGAGTATTTTCATTACTCCTTCGTTCCCATTTAAAGCAGCCAACGCTAGTGGTGTATCACCTGTTGGGCCTGCTTGGTTTATATCACAGCCTTCCATCTCTAGAAAACTAGCTACAATCTCAACAATCCCAAAGAAGGACGCACAGTGTAGACCACTGAACTGGGAAGCTCCATCGACGCCAGGATAGGGGAACCACAATTCGCCAAAGAGGATTTCCGCGGATATGCGGTAGTTTCCCTCAAACAGCTTTAGCGCAAGCTGTTTCGTACAAGCTGACAGATCTCTCTTTGCGTGTATTCCCCAGTATAGAGAAGCATATTCCAGAAATGGTGTGTCCGAATATAGGGAGGTAAATTCATAATAAGGTCTGTACTGGAAACCGGGAGATGGAGTGTCCTCAAGAGCTTTGACGTGGCGGGAATTCAAATAACTCAGGCAGGTCTCTGCCATTGTCGAGTGAACTCTATCAAAAAGCCCAGGGTGGGTTCGGAGGTACTCTTGAAGACTAAAATGAATTAACCGGACCTTGGAAGTATTATTGTCTATGGAAATAAGTCCTTGACAACAGCCTAACACAGTCCCTATTGAAGGAACATTGTCGACATCAAGATCCGCCGTTCCGACTTCGATCCCTAGAGCGTGGCATAGTTCGTTGACCCTTAAGGGTCGCTCCGAGTGAGAGACCCACATCAGAGTAGCCATGGCAAGCCTCGCTTCCTCCTCGCCCTGTCCTTTTATCCGACCCAATGTCTGACCATAAACACCCCCCAACCCCAAGCCATCGGTCATTGCGTTGAGCTTTCGTCGCCTACGGGTGATTGTGGTCTCCTGCAGGATCGCATCGACATTCAACGAGACTAGCAGGAATCTAGACATGTATTTGTTAGTGGATAACTTGAGGTAGCTTCTCCAGGGTGTTGCTTTTGCTTACATTTCAGACACTTCTTCGGGAATTTTCTTCAGGATGTCTGCCCTCAGGCTACTGTCCATCGCGCCCGGCTTTGTATCTTCACCGAGCCTACTATGAAGATAACCAATAATGTCATCTCTCCGCGGAGTGATGCGTATAGCCATTACTCTTCCAGAGAGACGCTTCTCGACCTCAGCTTGGATCTGTGGTCTTCCTGTCACGAACATCCGAGTGCCTGGAGACCTCTGTAAAACCAGATTGAAGGAATCAAGAACTTTCGCTCGATATCCCGCCACACATTCATCGAGAGCGTCGATGCATATGAATGTGGGCTTTTTGGAAGCGGTAGTATGTAGCATGTTCACAATATCGGCAAGCTGTACTCCCCGCCCATCAATTACCTTTTTGTGGTCTTCATATGCTTGCACTATTTCCTCCGGTATCTCTTCCAGTCCGCTCACAACCTGTTTGAGAACGGCCCCCAGCATAATTGTCGATGACTGCTCCTTTTGGACCGCGAAGTCAAAGTAAAAGCACGCAACCGCCATCTTTCGGCCCGGGGCCTCATCACACAACCTATCTGTTACCAATGAGCTAACATCATGGCCTATTAGCACTCACCCCCCTCTCAGATTCATGGAGGTTTGCCTTTATTTACCTAATAAAAGTCTTGCCCACCCCCGGATCCCCGTAGCAAAATAAGACTGCCTTATCAGATTCGCCTCCTCCACTCCCAGCATGCTAGCTCCTAAATTCCTCGGTTTGTAGGAGCCATTCTCCCACATTTTCAACTCGGCGGTCCCGAATATCTTGATGCCGTAACTTTGGATTCAGTGGAGATAGCCACGCTAGGATTTTAGATCGGTCGTCGGCAGCGGTAACGTTATTAACAGTCGTGTTCAACGAGTTGATATTATTACTGAATGATTGCGACATCTTCTGTCTCTTGCTGCTTAGGATGTTGTAGGTGATGGATTATGGAGTCAGTTGGCGGCTGGTAATGGAATTCCCGGGGCTGAATAAAAGCGGGGGTTTTTGGTGGAACCTAATAACCGATGCCTTAGCCCCCTTGAATTAACCTTCCCATATTAGCGCCGAACGATTCAGCTTGTACAACAATATCTACATTACAAGTGCTGAGCCCGTACCATACAGCACAGATTTTTCACCGCGATCAACGAATACTCTAGTAAGCCTAGGGTATAATCTGCTAAGCTTGTTATATATACAATCACATCAACTCTTTTAAATGGATCAGTCGAAAATATTATGGGTCATCCAACTTGAAGCACCGCAGAATATTCCTTCGTTTATCGGTACGAGCCGGAAGCTCTTCCTACAGCATCATATCTTCGCTGGTTCTGTGAAGTTAGGTGCTGCACTTTTTGATATTGATCAAGACGCCTAGCACACTGTATAGCGCAGTGTGGTGTCTATCTATGGAATTATAGGTCTCTGCATGCACTACCGCATGCATATAACATAATATACCTACCCCATCTCTCTCATGATTGAGCAGATAATTCGACAAAACCAAATTCCCTTCGACAACTAACTAGTAATTCAACGAGTAGTCGAATAATATATTAAACAGTCTTCGATCAAAACCTAGGATAATTTCACGATCCAAAATCTACCACATAACTAGCCGAAACTATACGGTAAACCCCCGGCACACTCTAGAGGAGAATGCCATCAGAACGGCACCCTTAGTGTGCCCGGCGACCGGAACATGAGCTACTTGACTAGTGGAGTGGATTATGGATATTTCTAATAAAATTAGGTCTCTGCCGAGACATCTGTTACAAAAACAACCAGATCGCCCTTGCCCGTTTTGAAGACCCAAAACATCCCCCATCCTGTTTGTACTTTACATTTCCACGGGGCAGAAACAAGACTACTAGTAAGGTTCGGTAGAGTCCGCTCAAAAACATAAACTCGACTCTATTACAGTCTGCTCACATGCACTATTGCATTTGGGCACAAGTATCTCCAAGTAGGTACGAATTATGACCACTTTTCCTCCCCTTATTCTATAATTCCATCATAGGCCATCACTCGTCTAGTCTTAATTTGGCTTGGGGGTTTGAGCTGTAGGTTTACAGAGCATCCGCCGGAACACGAATCAAACACTCTACAGCAGCTTCCCGTAGCTCAACTAGGAGCCTTTAACTAAACAAACGAAGAAAACACTCGATTCTAATAGAGATGCAACACGGAAGGGGGGGGCAGATGATGGTGTGCCCGCGATCTTCTTACGCTAACCAAAGCCTGACCCTTAAGTCTATCAAACGATAACCTAATCTGCAGGGTGCGAGTGTAAAGTCGGCGGGTTATAAGGGAAGTTCCAGTAACTTCCATGACATCCTCATGTGGCAAAAAAACACTATTACTCAGTGTTAAATTTTATAGTTTACCAGATACCGTACCGCTTCTCCGTATCGCACCTTATTGTTGAAATCCGACGAATCCCATCAAAGCTGTACGGATAGACTCCAAACTTCACCTCCGAGCAGACGCCTGGAAAGAAGTGATATGTAAGAAATGATCATTAAACTGTGCACATATGGACACCAGTCACTCCCGTACGATAGTTAACTAGTTCGAGTGGGCAGGGATACTTGCGCTTATTATTTCTTATCACTGTACAGTCCTTGTATCTAAGTAGCTCTCGCTCTTGTGCTTTAGAGGGAAGGGCGGAAAAGGGGAACTGCGAAAAAAATAAATGAAAATGAACAATAAATGTGAAAAGAGGAGTAGCAACTAGAACAGAATAAAAGTAAATATTACGGGAATTCCAAGCCGCAGGGCCTATCTCAATACAACAGAAGTACAAGGAAGTCACCGGAGGGAAAGGAAAGACGGAAATTACTATGGGGCGGTGTTTCAAACTGCGGGAGGAGGAAGGGAGGGAATGAAGGAGGGAGTGGGTGGCTGGAATAGATATGATTAAGGAGCCGTTGCGCTCCTTGAGGAAATGGCAAATCGGTTATCGGTATTCAAAAGCGGTACTATAAGGAGGAGGATGTCTCCTGGGCCTTAATCTGTGCCGAGGTGGTAGACATTGGGGGCTGTAGTAGGGCCACCCCTAGCGGATGGCCAGACATAACAGCCCACTAGAGCGATGTTTTGCCGTACGCATCTGGTTTGTTGAGGTTCATGTTTTCCGGCCCGAGCATAGCGAAGAACGTTCCTAGGAGGTATACTAGGAAATCGGGAAGAATACTCGAGAAGGGGGGCGCTCGAATGTTGGGAAGAATGGCTCAGAGAGCGTGGGCCCGAATATAGAGGAAAATGCCCTAGGAAGCATGTGCTCGAGATGGAGGACACCCCGCAATGGGTGTGCCAGGGGTATTCCAGGAAGAGTTGTCGGAATATAGAAAACGATCTCCTAGATAGGGTACGCCCCAAACACTGGGATAGCGGCTAGCCGGAGGGGCTTTGTTTGATGGGAATTCAGACACCTGAACCGGATATAGTTTGTTAACCTTCAAGGGCTCTTCCGAGTGAAAGATCCATATCAAAGCGGCCATGTCGGGCCTCGGTTTCTCCCCAACCCTTCCTCTTATCCTATTCAATGTCTTACTATAAACGCCCCCAACCGTAAGTCGTTAGTCATTGCGTTGAGCTTTTGTTGCCACTGTAGTCTCCTATAGGATCGCATTGGGGTTCAGCGAGAGTAACGGGAATCTAGATATATGTCTGTTAGCGGACGGCTAGAGGTGGCTTCTCTGGTATGGATGCCTTTACGTACAGTACATCTCAGAAATATTTTCGGCAATTTTCTCCGCATGTTTTCCTCCAGACTGCTCACCGCATCTGGCGTTGTGTCTTCATCTAGTTTGCTGTAAAGATAGCTGATGATATCATCCCTTGTAGGAGTGAGGTGAATAGTCGGTACTCTTCCCAAAAGGCGCTCCCCATCCCCAACCTGAATGTGCGGCTTTCCTGTAACGAACACCGGAATGTCTGGAGAGCTCCGTATAATTTTATCAAGCGGATTAAGAATCTCGATTCGATATCCCGCCACGCGTTCATCCGGAGCGTCGATGCATGAATCTCTGCTTCTCGGAAGCGATCGTCTGCAGCATCTTCGCGACATCGGCAAGCTGAGGTCCCGGCCCACCAACTGGATGTCTTTGGCCTTGTTATGCTTGCGATACCTCCCTCGGGGTCTCCTCCAGTCCGTAAATCTGCTGCCTCAGCAGGGTGACCGGAATGCTCGTGGGGGGACTCCTCCTTTCCGGCAGCGAAGGAATAATAAAAACATCCAGCCCGGCATTCTATCTTCCACCCCGATCACACAACTTATCTATCGCTGATGAGCTCACATCACAGCTTGTCAGCACCTGCCCCCATTTTCATGCGTCCATCAAGGTTCGTCCTTACTAAGTAAAGGTCTTCTAACCCCTAGATCTCCTCCATAAGACTGCGTGTTCAGATCCACTTCTTCCACGACTCGCTTAACGGCTTCTAAACTCATCAGCCCGTGGGACCCATTCCCCTATAGTTTGGCCCGATTGTCTTGGATATCCTTGGGCCGTAGTTTGGCTCTGGCGGCGATGGCCAGGTAACCACCTGAGATCGGTCATCGGTAGTACTCGGGTACACCTGTAGTTGTTCCGCACCCTACTGAAGGAGCAGGTTCCACCGAACGGGCTGGTGTAATCGTCGGAGCGGTGCTCGGGCATCTTCGCTTTTCGGAATTGGTGATGGGTGATTGAGCTGGTCGATTAATGGAATCGCTAGGAGCTAGAGAAAAGCGGAGTCCTCTCTCGGACCTCATACAGGCACTCGGATTGATACCCCTGACCCCCAAGCGAGCTCACAACTGGAGGCTCAGCATAGCTTTGCGGCTCAACATAGCTTTGCGGCACAACCTAGCTTTGCAGCTCAACCTAGCTTTGCGGCTCAACAGAACTTCGCGCTCAATTGGCTTTGCGGCTCAATAACTTTGCGACTCAACGGAAATTTGCGGCTTACCATACCAACTTTGTGGCTCAACATGAGTGCAATTAAATATCGTACAGATATGAGTCCGCCTCAGGCTTGCCAATATGCCCGATTCTAGTATTATCATACCCATACTACCCATTATCCCATCGGCAGCATCTTTTATACTTCCCAATCTGTGTGTAGAGCCATACCAAGATGCTGAGATACGAATCCAGGTGTACTTGCCTACATTCGCATCAGGGGGGCAGCAGCCGATAACTACAGGTCTTAAGTGACAAGGAAAGTTGCAAAAATGCTATGCCGGAATACAGTAGACTCCTAATGTTATGTTGCGCTACAAAGTTGTAATAAGCCACAATGTGATGTTAAGCCACAAAGTTACTTTGAGCCACAAATATTCGTGGCTCGTAATATTAGCCGAGCCTTCTTCTTTCGTGCTTTCTATGGGCTCAACGCCTCATCTCCCCAACTTCTAGCGACATGCGGTACTTGTACTATACTTCAGAGTCCCCCCCAGATTCTCTCCCGTTCCCCCCTTTCCCTCCCGGTCTTTAGCGCCTAGTTGTCCAGCTTCTCTCGAAGCAAGAAAAGTCAACACAGCGAAAGTACCACAACGAGAACCACGCTCTCCGAATCGTCAACCCAGGAACAATTCCTACCACCACGTGAACCCGAGACTTGTCGAGAAATAAAGAGCAAGAAGCAAATCCTCCGAGCGGTTTCAAAGCAGATAAGCATCCGCACACCCAGCCGTTGATTCTCACCCTACTTTTCCCACTTACCACTCGCATTAAGTGGAGTTAAGCTATTGGGCACCGGGCACTCTTTGGAGTGCACCGGTTCTAAGCCTGCCAGCCACATCCTCGGCGCGAGCAGATTTCTTAGTCCCTAGTTGCCTGCCGGTGAATTCCTATAATTTCCTGACGTTTGAGCTCACAGCGGCTATTTCGTAGGAAAAAATCAACAGGAGCCGCAGCATTTTGGTGTATGTAATTTAATAGCGGTCGTGTTCACAAATGTCAAAAGATTACCAGTTATTCTCATAAAAGTCGAGATATCGCTAAAGAGAAGCAAGGTAATTTAACCATACAGTATTCTGTAGAGAGGGACACTTGGGCAGGTTAAAGAAAATGAGCACACTACGGTAGGCCCCATTCCGACATAGATGAGATTCTACAGTCGGTTTAGCAATTTTTATTAGGCAGCTATGCATAAGTGAGTGCTAAAGCTAAAGTCCACATTTCCGAAAGCCTTTGCAATGCGCAAGTGCACTAGGAGAGCCACGAGAGTGGTGTTCGTTTCGCATATTTCGCTTGACTTCATTGGGATGCTCTGGGTACCAAAGAGCAGCTGCACCTGAGCGGCTGTTGTGTTGAAAAAATGTGCAATGGTCGAACTATCCACAAGAAAGATACAAGAGGTAGAGATGTGCAGGAACTTCATTCTATCTAAGATGAAGACCCACTATTTATTCGTGCTCCTCAGCCAAGAATTCCTTCCCCATTTGTCCTAGGAAGTGTTGCAAAGATATTTCTGCCGAAAAGTTATAGTGTGTACACGTACATAGCGCATCGCTAGTGTGCATGCTAGCATGAGGGAGTTCAAGATTGTTTAGACATGCAGGAAAGTTCAATCCCGTCAAACTCAATTCATGATGCCTCATTGAATCCGCTATTTAGACCCGCACTGGTTATGCACCACCTGTACTTGTATTTTCAACGCGTATTCTGAATCAGGTATTATTAAAGATTTATGTCTTAGTACTATAGTCAAACATGGCTAGCAGTAGTTACTATTACTTGTATCATTTATTCTCTTATCAGAGCAAGCTGCTTCTCTTTCATTACCTTTTAATTCACCCACATGTCACTTTCACCTACTCCCTCTCTACTGGCCTCGCCTCTTCCCAGCCCTCCCCCAGCTGCTCCTAAATCGGTTCCCAAGGCTCCTGGCCTTCACTTGCGGAATTATGACACAACGGGACAACTCTGAATTCCGTAACTCCTTGTTGAAATTCAGTATTGGCTCGCAAGGGGCGGTTTGGTACAGGATGCGAGGGAGAAAGGGAGTTCTTAGCATTGAGAGTGAATGAACATCTCCCTTCTCTCATCCTATCGTCACAATTGCTGTCACAATTTTCATAAATGATCATCATTTTCACTACCATCAGCTACATTGTCCTCTTTGTATTAAATTCATTGTGTGTTTCATATTTCACGTAATTCTGGCATGCCCCCTGGGACTTTTATAGCAACCGTGGCGGTATTCCGAATACACGATGAGAATATAAGTACACAATACCGCTTCGGCAGAAAAAAACTAGCCAATCTTCCTACAACAAATTGGGAAGGCAATTCTTGGCTGAGAAGTACGAGTATGCTATGACTTTTTTTTTTTGTTTTTAAATCATATGTTCATTGTTTCTATGGTACAAGAAATGACATGCATCTTTAACGATATGGCCAAAACAAAACCGAAAATCAAACTAACAATCAACAAAAGAAACAAACGTGAAAAAGTTCCCCCAACGCGACCAATAAGCATCGCAAAGCAGGCGTAGCTATATTTAAAGAAAGTATAAACCGCTAACTAGACTCGAGGGCCAGGGGCGGTGTAACGGGGGCACCCTATAGAGAGGTGAACTCTAAGGTTGAGACCGCACCAAAACTCAAAGTAGAAAATAAAGATAGAGTAAATAATTCACGAAGAATAAAAACGGTTAAACTTAATATCGTTAAGCTGAAAGCTTCACTCAATAAGTTCTCTTGAGGAAAAGTTGGTTATCGAAGTAGAATGCCAAACGCTTAAACATAAGTAGATATCAGATTTAAGCCTTTGACATTCACCACTACTCCGACCTGGTGCGAGCACCCTGTCCTGCTCAGGGTTTGTCCAAGGTCTATCCTCCATTAGGATCTATCCTGCCGGAAGTGTCGGACCAACTCGGGTACACTTAACTCCGTCAATAGGATATGAGTTTCTGAAATGTATCTCCAATACAACCGCAGGTGGAAAAACTCTTCCTATCGAAGTCATACCAGTGGCTAACTGTTATGACAACAACCGGAGTCAATACCTAGGTGGTAGACTCACTGGCCCAGTGGTAGTTTCGTCTATACAAGCTATGCAGTCCATCATTTAATCTACGCGACTATCCAATGTGATAAATTGACATGCTAGCTCCCCCGGTGAGATGTTGCCGATAGTTGGCTAAGTGGGCGCTACCCATAGCCAGCCTCTCGGGACATACTCTACCGTGATAAGACTCATACCTCTAGAGTCCAATAACAACCCATACTAATGCTACAAATCAAGGGGAGAAGGTCCGGGTGGGTTACCGAGGTGTTTGTCTCGAAAGCACCCTGGTCTTCTGAGACTACATGAGTACCACTAGGAAGACTACCCTACAACCCGTAGGCTAGAATGGACTCCTAGATGCCCGAGAGACCATATATGGATGACCCCCATTTTGGCGGTTACCCATACTCCCCTTATATATCCTGCGAACGACATTCAGTTGGACGGACGGCGACGACTTATAAGGTGTTACGGCAGCTGCTCCAATGACCTCTTTTTACTAGCAAACGAGCAACTACACAGCCGTCTGCCTATGACGCGCCGTGCCAACGCTGGGGCCAGAGGGGGGTGTTAGCAAAACCCGCCCAAGTTCAATAGTATGTTTGGGCCACTCTCGCACAGGCGTGGGGCCTCCCCGCGCAGATGTGTGTGCGCCCAAGAACCTCTAAGAGCCCATAGAATGTGAAGCAATCAACCTCTAAGTTCTAGGATGACTTTGCTGGTGAAGGTAGGGTAACTTGGACTCCACAGTAGGGTAACTGGGGTCCATTGGCATAAAGGTCAAATTCCCAAGGTAGGGTAACTTTGCCCTCTTATGCCATTAACCACTCCAGAAGTTCTCCAGTCGACCTCAAAGGTCATCTCGGAGGTTCGTGTAACATTCCCATAATTCCCTTGACTTTAAGTGAATGCTCTCCCGAAAGGTTACCCTGTCTAATAGAATGCCCAAGGCTATTCTATTGTTTCCTAGGCCTTGCCTTTTAGGCGAACCAGCATTCTTGTATACTAAGTATACTAGACCATACCACCTCTGACTACCTCTTGGTACACCATTTGGGCTAAGGTGGTAGTTATTGTAGCTTCCTATCGTAGGGTCATTACAGGCGGGTAGGGTAATAGAGGAGAGGAGTGGGTTCGGCGGGGGAGTGTAGAGGGAGGGAGCAAGCGGGGGCATTCCGGGAGGGAGCAAGCGGGGGCATTCCGGGAGGGAAACCAGTGGCTGTGGTGACAATGAACTCAGCCAGTGCAATAAGCAGCTATTGGTTGGACCAGATTGGGGCCTCAGGTGCCAAGTCCGAGACCCCTTGGAGGAGGAGGGATCTCTGATGGGTAGATGAGGGGCAGGACAGGACGGCGTATTCGAAGGTCTGTGGGGCCTCAGAGCATAGTGGGCAGAATGTGTCGGCATCAGAATTGTCCCATGAGGGGTGAGCCGCGAGGTAACCTTTCCCAGAGCGCATTTGGTGAATTCTTCCTGCAACAAATTTGCCTAAGCCCATGAAGGGATGGGGGCATGTTGAGGGCGGATAGGGGTAGTATGGGGGGGCCGGGGTGGCAGACCAGTCGGAAAGGAGGAGTTGTTTAGCCCTTAGTTTGAGGCGAGCATAAGATGGGACAGCCCCTGGAATGAGAGGCAAGTAGTCCGTCAAGTGGAGGGTGATGGGCGGCAGTGTAGAGAAGTCGTGTATGAGGGGGACGGCTGCGTTCCCCAAAGCTGTGATGGCATTGTATCGGTATCTTGGGTTCTTGGCCTCGTCCGGGGCAGAACGCCAGTCGAGGTTGAAGAAGAGATAGGGCTGGGAGGTAATCTTCCCACGCGCCAGCAAGGGGGCACGGTGGGGCGAGAAGGTCAGAATGCATTTAGGGCGGCGTGCCGTGGTAGGGTTTATCTCTGGGGGAGGGCAGAAGAGCCTTAGGACCACAAGGCGACGCTGGTGGCGTACAAGAGCAGGTAGTGGAGGGAGACAGGCTTCTCTGTGCAAACATGTTTGCTTTGGTAGTGGAAAAAGAATTAGTGATCCACCTACAGACCCAGTGCCAGAAAACGGACATCGGGCTCATGATAGACGGGGGAGGGTTCCAAACAGCGGACCCGTATAGGAGAATTGGAACTAGGAGCAAACGTGCCAGGGAGAGACAAAGGTAGGGCGGAAGGCCCATCCCAGGGGGGGAGAGGCGGCAAATCGTGGCCAGGGTGGTATTAGCAAGGGCGTACCTCCTGGAGAAGTGGGACCTTGGGTCAAAGGAGGGAGTGAAGATAAAGCACAGCCACTTCAGGTGGGTCTGAGGATGGAAGAGCTGATCCTCTAGCTGCACCGGGAGGGAACATGGCGGCTCATTGCTCCTGGCAGTTCTCCAGTGGATCAGTTCAGTTTTCGGAACGGAGAAGGAGATGTTGATTGGGGAGGCCTTTCTCTTGAGTGCTGAGAAGGATTTCTGAAGGAGGCGGACGTTGGTTCTATAGGAGGGCGAGGCCACTGTGACAGCAAAATCATCGACCTAGGAGATAATAAGTGACCTGGGAATTTCCAGGTGGAGGGAGGAGACGTATATGACAAATAGTAGGGGGGGGATGGGAGATCCTTGCGGGACCCCGACCGAAACGGGAGCGAAGAGGCGAGGGGACCCCTGGAATGTCAGGCGGCAGGTGCCGTCCTTGAGGAAATAGCCTACCCATTGGACCAGGTATGGGCTGACCCCCTTTCTGCGGAGGAGAGAGAGGAGGGAGGGAGACTCTACATTGTCGAAGCCTCCCTTGACATCGAGGAAGAGAGTGGAGACTTTGTATTGGAGGCGGTGAAAAGACTCAACATTGTGTTGTAGAACGAGGGCAGCATCGGCGGTGGACCTCCCAGGGAGGGACCCGCACTGGAGGGGGTGGATGAGGGAGCAAACCGTTGCCTGGGCTGAGAGGCGAGAAGCTACCACTCTCTCAAGGATTTTAGAGAGTGTTTGAAAGAGGATGATAACCTTGAAGGAGGAGGGTGAATGGTAGGAGGGTTTACCCAGCTTGTTGAGGACAATGCCAAGTGCTTTCTTGAGGGAGGGAGGGTGAAAACCGTGGGCTAACAGGGGGTCCAGAATGGAGGGGAGAAGGGAGGGCTTGAGGTGATGCACAGACTTCTACACAGAAGACGGGATGTGGTCAGGGCCAGGGGCGGATGTGTTCGAGGATTTGGAGAGGGCCCTGGACATCTCTTCGGAGGTGAGGGGAGTGTAATCCTCATAGCGCGTGAGGTGGAGGAGCGGTGGAGGTAGGGGTTTGGGGGGAAAGAAGTGGTGAAGGTGCGTTTCCGCTACCGCAGCTGGATCGGAGGCCCCCGGCAGGTCCGGGAACCTTTGTGGTGGGCGACCAAATGCGAACCTCTTGGCCGTCCAGAGGGAGTGTGGAGTGGCTGAGGACAGGAAGTCCGACCAGTGTGCTTTTTTGGCCGAGGCGATGGCCTTAAAATATGTCCTCCTTGAGCTCTTCACATTGCTCCAGTTGAGGGGGGACGGGTCAAGGCGGGATGCCTTTGCAAACTTGTGATATTCCCTTCTCAGAGAGGATAGGCGAGGGGACCACCATGGCTTCGAGCGGGGGCACGGGGGTTTGCTCAGGGCATGGGAGGTAAGGAGGGAGGTAAGGCGGGAAGAGGAGATGTCGGACCATCTACTCAGGGAGTTGTGCGTGCGTCTTGCTGGGCATGGTAGTGTGGTGAAGTCATTCAGTACCTCTCCTACTGCCTCCAGGTCAAGGAGGGTTCAGTGTGGAGTAGGGGGGGGTAGCATGATGGCGGGCGGTCTTAGTGTTATCATACACGGAACGTGGTCTGAACCGGTGCAGGGGAGGGGGGTGTCCCATGAGGCGACGAGGGGGGAGAGAGCGGTATTCGCGAAGGCCAGGTCCAAAACACAGGGTCGCGAAACAGTGTCAAATGGGAACCGAGTATAAACCCCCGGGGTGTTGAGAAGATGGTACGGGACGTTGAGAGCGGCGTCAATGTAGCGTGCAGAAATGATGCACTCCCTTTCAGATAGGGAGCGGCAGGGATCTGCCAAATGGTGGTGGAGGTTAAAATCATCTAAAGTTAAATGAGGGTAGGAAAGAAAAGAACAAAGCTGTTCAGGAGGTAGGGAGCGGTAGGGAGGACAATTCGTACGAAGAAGGTATGCCGAGGTGACCTGGAGGGAATGGTGGGGGGATCCAAAAAAGACCTTCTGGAGAAAAAACATCCACTGAACGCATCTCTGAGGGGTCGTGAAAGACAGTGGAGCAGGACAAGTGGTGATTCAAAGTTCGAGAAACATAAATGGCCACCCGAGGGCGGCCAGGAGGGGGGGAGCGAAGGACAGAAATCCCAGAAATGTTGGGAGAACCGACCGCATGGAGGGGGGATCTTGAATAGCAACAAGTAAATGAGGGTGTGACAGCATGGTAAAGCTGTGAAAAAGTGGCAGAAAAACATCCCAGCTCCCAAGGCAGTTATGTTGAAGGATTGGAAAGGACAGGAAGACAGCCCTGCTGTCCGTGTATCGAGTGAAAAAATTCTCCATTAATAGGCAGAGCCCTCGGAGGAGTCGGAGTCAAGGGATTCATCACCGCTTTCACTTGGGGCGAGATCGGTGATGGTGCAGTGGGCCCTCTGCCTAGGTGGAGGAGCATCTCGGGAGAGTACTGGGGCACTCGGGGTGTGAGGAGGGGCACCTGGTGCTGAACGAAGGACTGACGAAGGGCCAGCCTGGTCTTCAGCGAGATCTATACTGTCCTGCGTCTGTCGAGATACCACTTTTGGTGCGTCAGGGGTGGTTTTTGGCCGCGAGGGACAATCCCTGCTGCGCACAGAGTGCTCTTCTTGGCAGTTAGGGCAGCATGCTACCGAGGACAGGCAGCAGGCAAGGATCGGTTGGAGATTGCCACCCTTAGGGCAGGAAGAGTTAGGGCAGCAATGCTCTGCCTTTGTATGGGCAAGTCAACAGAAGGGACAGACGGGCAGCGAGCTGGGACAGCGATTGGAGATGTGGCCGAACTTCCAGCATTTCTTACACTGGGAGTTCTTGGAGGAGAAAAACATTTGTTCGACTCTCCGGTTTCGAGAGAAGAGGTTGAAGGAGGGGAGGAGGGCGTAAGCGTCGGGCGGGGCCACTGTAACAACCACAGAGGTGGCCCTCTTTTGTTCACAAGATTCCGGGTCCGGGGTAAAAGGTGACGCACAGAGAGAATGGAGACTCCCCTGGCATTGCGGATGGACTCATGAAGAGAGAGGAAGAGATGGTCATCGTCTGAAGGGAGGAAAGCGAGAGGGATGGAGTGAAACAAAAGTTGTGTTTTGTTCGGAGGGGGTTTAAAAAGCTCCCAAGGGGAGTTGCCTACCGGGAAGGCCTTTTTCAACCTCGTAGTAAGGGGAGCAAAAGAGGTGGTGTAAGCGGAGGCGGGGGTGTGAAGGTCAGTGCCAAGTAGTGACACTAAGCCCTTATCGTTGACCGTGTAGGTGAAGGAAAGGGGAAGGGAGCAGTTGGCCTCTCTGAGAACAGAGGCAGCAATGTCAGGGAAATGGGCTGCTATCTTGAGCGCTTCTGGGTGGGGTTCAAAGGTGGTTCTGGAGGCGAAGAATCTGCGGACAGCTTGGGGGAGTGGAGGGGGAGATTTAGTACAAACCGCACCTGACGCAACCGCAACGGAGGAAGCTGAGACAGGACCTTTCGCCTAACGACCCTTCTTTCCTTTAGCAGGGGGTATGGCAGCTTGGGCATAGGTGGGGGTGGTTTTGGATACTATGGTGGTGGGGGGTCACCAGTCGGGGTCCAAATGACCAGGGGTCCAAGTGGGACCGGGGGGGTACTTCCCTTTGACGAATTCCTCCGCCTCCCAGGTGTGGGGGTATTTCTTGCTGTCACGAGGGCACCCTATAGAGAGGTGAACTCTATGGTTGCGACCGCACCAAAACTCAAAGTAGAAGATAAAGGTAGAGTAAATAATTCACGAAGAATAAATCGGTTAAACTTAATATCGTTAAGCTGAAAGCTTCACTCAATAAGTTCTCTCGAGGAAATTTGGTTATCGAAGTAGAATGCCAAATGCTTAAACTTAAGTAGATATCAGATTTAAGCCTTTGACATTCACCACTACTCCGACCTTGTACGAGCACCCTGTCCTGCTAAGGGTTTGTCCAAGGTCTATCCTCCATCAGGAATTATCCTGCCGGAAGTGTCGGACCAACTCGGGTATACTTAACTCCGTCAATAGGATATGAGTTTCTGCAATGCATCTCCAATACAACCGCAGGTGGAAAAACTCTTCCTATCGAAGTCATGCCAGTGGCTAACTGTCATAACAACAACCGGAGTCAATACCTAGGTGGTAGACTCACTGGCCCAGTGGTAGTTTCGTCTATACAAGCTATGCAGTCCATCACTAAATCTACGCGACTATCCAATGTGATAATTGACATGCAAGCTCCCCCGGTTAGATGTAGCCAATGGTTGGCTAAGTGGGCGCTACCCATAGCCAGCCTCTCGGGACATACTCTACCGTGATAAGACTCATACCTCTAGAGTCCAATAACAACCCATAGTAATGCTACAAATCAAGGGGAGAAGGTCCCGTCTGGTTACTGATGTATTTGTCCCAGATGCTCCCTGGCCTCCGTGGACTACCTAAGTACCACTGGGAAGTCTACCCTACTACCCGTAGGCTTTGATAGACTCCTAGGTGCCGGAGAGACCATTTATGGGTGACCCCCATTTTGGCGGTCACCCATACTCCCCTTATATATCCTGCAAACGACATTCAGTCGGATTGATGGCGACGACTTATACTGTGTTACGGCAGCTGCTCCAAAGACCTCTTTTTACTAGCAAACGAGCAACTACACAGCCGTCTGCCTATCATGTGCCGTCCCAACGCTGGGGCCCGAGGGGGGTGTTAGCAAAACCTGCCCAAGTTCAATAGTATGTTCAGGCCACTTTTACACATGCGTGAGGCCTCCCCGCGCAGCTCCGTGTGCGCCCAGGAACATCTAAGAGCCCATTGAATGTGAGGCAATCGACCTCTAAGTTCTAGGATGACTTTCATGGTGAAGGTAGGGTAACTTGGACTCCACAGTAGGGTAACTGGGGTCCATAGGCATAATGACCAAATTCCCAAGGTAGGGTAACTTTGACCTCTTCTGCCATTAACCACTCCGGAAGTCCTCCATTCAACCACAAATGTCATCTCGGAGGTCCGTGTAACATTCCCATAATTCTCTTGACCTTATGTGAATGTCCTCCCGAAAGGTTATCCTGCCTAATAAAATGCCTAAGGCTATTCTACTGCTCCCTAGGCCTTGCCTTTAAGCGAACCAGCATTCTTGTATACTAAGTATACTAGACCATACCACCTTTGACTACCTCTTTCTTTACCATTTGGGCTAAGGCGGTAGTTATTGTAGCTACCTATCGTAGGGTCGTCACACTTGGAAAATGCCTCAGGGCTGCCATATTGTGTGCGAGGGGAAATTAACATGTTGTATCTCGGGAGATCCGGGTAAGCTGAGGGGGAGGGCCAGAGCGTGTTAGGTGGTTGTGGGGGTGGAGCTGGAGGAGCTCTTTCTTTCCCTTTCTCTTGGCGAGCGGGGTTGGTGTTGCTGGAGAGGGCGGGAAGAGACCTACTAGGGGAGTGAGTGGCCTGTTGTGGGACATTAGGACGTTGGGGGGGAAAAGAGGCCTGAGCGGCTGACAGCAGACGGGAGGCAATGTCACGGAGAGATGCCTGGAGAGGGGCGAGGTTTGGGGGTTGCGGGGAGAGGTCCAGGTTAGCAACCTCAGAAGACAGGTCGTGGATTTCGGTCGAGAGGTTCTCGAGAGCAGTTGCAATGTGGACGCTCTATTGAAGCGAGGTGCAGAGTAGATGGAGGAGTATTTGTTCCCCGATGGACAGGGTGGAAATGCTTGCTGGAGTAATAGTGGGGAAACCTGGGGCGGGGAGCCCTAGGTCGGCGGCAGTCTGGTGGGAAATCGAGACCAGATGGTCAAGGTTTCCGGTGGTGGGAAGGGGGGAGAGAGGAGCCGGAGTGGCGTTTCTCGAGGGGCCACCCTGGTGGGAGGCTATGTTTGGAGGTGTAACATGTATACATGTTCCGGTAACTGTATACAGGAGCGGAGTGCAGGATTTCCTATGTTTAGTTTGATTACTTTGCTTACTTTGATTAGTTTGATTGTTTTACAGCCCCGGAGCAATATTAAGGCCTGCTAACTTGTGTTAAGTTTAGTTTTGCATGTTTGTTGTTTTATTTAGCAACACAAGTGAAGGAACGGTCATGTAAGCTGACGATAGTATTGAGGCAGTGTTATGACTCTTAGGTTTCATGTGGGATCACAGGACATGCAGGGCAAGGTGCACTGCCCCGTAATGATCGTGGTTGCAGGATGTCTGATTACTATCCCTCTGGGAGAACTCTTGTATTTAAACTCATCTCCTGGCTAGCAGGAGAACGGCAGACTTCAGCTGACTCTTGATTTATGAATATACTTGGTTGAACGGCGATCTCAGAGTTCCACTTGCCCTTTAACTATTATCCCTCTTTACCTTCGAGCTCCCTGAAGCCTCCCTTAGACCTAGTGCTTGCCGGTCAACCGCTAGCCCTCTATTGTACCTTTTCGTTAGACAGGATTAAAAGGAGGTGAGGGTGGGGACGCGAGGCCCAACAATGAGGACGAAGTGTGTGAGAGAAGGGATCGTGCACAGAACGACGTGGTGTTGAGAAATGTAGGGGGGGGGAAAGAGGGGAGCGGAAGCGTGTACGAGTATGCAGTCAAGCAGAGCTACAGTATAGACTATATCAGCAGCGAATAGAACTCGGAGTACTGTAAACCGACACTAAGAGAGAATGACCAGCTTTGTCGTACTAAAGACGTGAAAACTGGATACAGCATCCGAAAGCCCAATTCCAGCATGTTGTAACAGAACCTCGCATTTCTTTCACTACTACAGTAGCAGACACCGCTCTCCTTCCCCTCCTAACGATAGCATCAACTAACCGTGCTCAAAAACCCTTCGCCTTCAACAGAACAAGGATATAGGAGTAGAAAATGTCTCAATACGCCTTCACTCATATCAACAACTGCCTCAATACGACGAACGAACTCTTATGATACTGTGTCAAACTATTCTTTCGCCGATGATCGGTCTCAACTCCTAACCTGGCTATCACCTCTGGGCCCCGGTCTACGACATTGTGAAATTCAAGAGCGCCGTGTCAACCATGTCGGGGAATGGCTCACGAGGACTGAGGAATTCAGAAAATGGTGCGGATTGGGTGGGGAAAGTGAAGTTGACAAGGGAGTTCTATTTTGCTATGGAAACCCGGGGGTCGGGAAGACATTTATTAGGTTTCAAGGATCATCCCCCGGAGGTAGAAGTGAACCAGTACTAACAAGCCACCATGGCAGCTCGCTGGTAGTGGACAGGCTCTGCGATCAGACCAAAGGACAAAACACGCTTGTTACATGTTTTTACTTCGACTTTGCGGCGCGAAAGGAGCAGACTGCCGCTAGTGTACTGGGTGCCTTGCTGAAGCAGATGGTCAGCAGAACGGGAAGGATTCCGGAGAATATAGGGCGGGCATTGCGAGAGCCGCGTGAGGCCGTTAGTGGACGCAGACCGCAGCTCGGTGATATTGTGAAGATACTGCAACTAATAACCTCCTCACAGCGAGCGTATATGGTCATTGACGCTCTCGATGAATTTATGACTGTTCAGAGATTTCGACTTTTGGATTCGCTGAAAGCAATTCTTGAGAAGTCCCCGAGGGCGCGAATATTCGTGACCGGAAGGCCCCATATTCGCACTGAGATTGAAACGGGCCTCGCCGGACGAGTGACTAGTGTATCTGTTAGTCCTACCAGAGACGATATCGCCCAATTCCTTCGTATCAGACTGAGCGAGGACGAAACACCGGATGCCATGGATGAGAGTCTGAAGGCAGATATCCTGAAGAAGATTCCCAAAAATGTATCCGGAATGTAAGCAGCAGCCATGGCTCTGAGAGCCCAATCCCCATTATCGGCTAATATATATTTAGGTTTCAACTCGTTTCCTTAAACATAGAAGCAATCTTGCAAGAATCGACACTGTATCGAAGGCGATAAAGATTAAGCAGAATGATGACAGCTGGATCCGGTTTGGAGGATGTGTACGGTGCTACGATAGCACGGATAAAGGCGCAGGGCGGGGATAAATCGAGACTCGGGATAGGAGCCCTCATGTGGATCTGCTATGCGGAAAGGCCGTTGAGTCCGAATGAACTCTGCCACGCTCTAGGAATCGAGCTGGGGTCTACGGATTTTAATGCTGGCAACATCCCTTCGATAACAACATTGGTGAGCTGCTGCCAAGGGCTTATTACTGCGGATAAGGAGGCATCAAAGGCATCAAAGGCATCATCAAAAGCGTCAAAGGCGTCAAAGGCATCAACAGTGCGACTGATTCATTTTACTCTGCGAGACTATCTTTCCGCCCACCCGCATATTTTTAGTAGGCCTCACTCCGCAATAGCAGAGGTCTGCCTGACATATCTGAATTGTCAACAGGTCAGGATTCTTTTAGTTGATACATTAGACGATCTTGATGCCCTCATCGATAACGAGCCCTTTCTGGCTTATTGTTCTCGGTACTGGGGGGTCCATGCCAAAAAGGAACTCTCAGACTGCGCTATGTCACTTGCCCTGAAGCTGTTTAGGGAATATGATGGCCACATATCGGCGCTAGTGTTTGTGCAACAAGCCCGGGAGTATCTGGACGACCTTGATATAGATTTCACTTGGAATGGACTACATCACGCATCGTACGTTGGAAGTGTTCAAATTGTAACTGCTTTGATGGGGATGGGACGTCATAACCCCAACCAAGGGGATTACCTGGGGTGTACTGCATTATCATTGGCTTGCACGATGGGACATGAGGAGGTGGTGAAAATATTACTCAGACAGGAAGGGGTCAACCCCGACAAGCCAGATAATGAAGGCCAGACACCGCTCTCGTATGCCGCTAGGGGAGGACATGAGGGGGTGGTGAAAATGCTACTACAGCGTGGAGAGGTCAATCCGGACAACCCAGATGATCACGGCAGAACACCGCTCTGGTTTGCCGCCGGAGAAGGACATGAGGGAGTTGCCAGGATACTGCTCGAGCTGGAAGAAGTTAGCCCCGATCAGCCCGACAATTTCAATAAAACACCGCTCTGGTGTGCCGCGGAGGGAGGACATGAGGGCGTGGTGAAAATACTACTCGAGCGGGAAGAGGTCAACCCAGACAAGCCCAACAATTACAATAGAACACCACTCTGGTGTGCCGCGGAGGGAGGACATGAGGGGGTTGTGAAAATGCTACTGGAACGGGAAGAGGTCAACCCTATCACGATAGATAATTCCGGTGCAACACCGCTCTTTTGGGCCACTGAGTGGGGGCATGAGGGTGTGGAACTACTACAAGAGTGGGAAGAGGTCAACCACGACAAGATAAAGGTTCGCGGCCCAATAACTCTTTATTCCTATGGTGCTTCTAACTGTTGGAAATGATGCTGCTCGCAATACTCTCATGATACTTTCTTTGTTGTTCGGATAGATTCCGGGAATGAGCTTGTTTGCTTGGCTTCGGAAATGGGCTTAGGATTCGGGCATATGTCTTCTGCTTGGAGAGTTTGTTTGTATGGTCCGTTGACAAAATTAACCGCGTTTCAACTAAGAGGGAAAAAACTTGGGCCATGAAAAAAACACTCCCGCAACAACCCCACCATCCTTAAAACTAAGAAAAAAAATTCAAGATGTAAGTATGGGGTGGAATACATGGTAGAAATTAATATTTGAGCTAGTGAAATCTGTTTAAGTCGTATTGAAAGTGCAGGGTGATGAGGGGGGTTGAGTTGCCATCAATGGTTGAGTCGCGGTTAATTTGGTCAACGGACGATACGTTAGGGAAAGCATTTCGGATGCAGGAATGTGTGATAGTTTTGGAATAATGCATCCGTCGGAAGAAAAGCGGGAACGCTGTAAGGGCAGCTTGTAAGAAGGCCAGAGGAGCTTGTTGTTCTTTTGTTAGCCCGGGAGTTATGATGATGGGGGAAGGGGAGACTCAGATGGAGTAGCATGGAAGTGCCTAGTTGCTCATGGGGGGGATAGAATGTTATTGTTGATATATACTCCTGTCTTCGGCGATTAGTTAGTTGTTGATAGAGTGTTGTCCTTGAATGAAGAGAACTCCTTAGCTCCTAAATGTGCGATCATTTTCGCTGTGAGTTGCTTGGCGTTTCCTTTAGTTTCACCGCTCGTCACTCAGGTGTATCGTCTTCGTTTCGCCGTCGCCGTCGCAGTCGAGGTTTAACACCAACGGGCGTGAAGGGCTGGTTATAACACTCTTCAGGCGAGAAGAGGTCAACCCCGACAAGCCAAATAACGACGGGCGAACACCTCTCTCTCGCATGCCGCTTGGAATTGGCACAAGGGCCTGGTGCAAATACTACTTGAGCGAGAAGATATTAACCCTAACAAGCCAGATCACGAAGATCAAAACACCGCTCATGTTAGCAACTCGTTCGGGCCAACAGGGGGTGATAGAGCTGCTACGATCTCATGAAGCAGTGACCCATAGCACGACCTAAGACAAAAGACATATCGCCTCGTGGAAATCTCCACCCTTCCTCCCTATTGCCTATTCGGAGCACCTTGCTCATGGAATCTTTTCTTATATATCATCCTTCCCCCCCCCCAAAGAAATCCTAGGTAATGGGAATCGAATTATGTGTCGTCACACCTGCGTGATACTCCCTATTTAATCCCGCCGGGCGAGGGTTCATGCATTTCTGTTTACAAATAACTGTAGTAGTCTGGAGGGCCTGGTTAGCCGGATGAGAGTTCTATTATTGTGAAATGCTTCACCACATAGCCTGCGGCCTCCCCCCCCCCCTCTGGTGCATCTAATTCTCCCCTAGCCGTCAATTATTGCTTGCGCCTGTTTTTCATTTTGTACAGCTCTGTTTCCTTTCTCCATCTCCTCCCACCCCTCCCTCTTCCCTACATGACATATCAGTTAGGCACTCGTGTGCAGCAGTGTAGGTCCTAATTTTTGTATATTTTACTCGCAGGTAGTGTTGCGCTAGCACGGGGGTGAGTGGGCGAATTGGGTAGCTACCATACCTATTTCACTGCCTGTATACCCAAGTTTCTACCTAACCCCACGCTAGCCTAACATCCCCTCCTAGTAAAATATATACCGGATTTGTGGGCTGTGCCTCCGGAGGATCCTTTTTTTTTTTAGATACAGGAAAAGCAGTGGCAGAGAGCCCAATGATTCTCAAGGCAATCGTGAACAACGATATGAAGACCCCATCTACTCGAGCACAGTACGAGCCCTGCTGTAATCAATCATGGGCTTAGCGAATAATGTGACAACATACTCGACGAATTCTTACTAAAAGATTTATGCTCAACATTTACTATGACTGAGATAGCCACTCACCAATCTAGCATTACAACAACCAAGTGTAACTAAAGTCCCGAGATAAGCCGACTCATCCCGCTTATGGGTTGGTGTGTTTTAACAGGTGCTTTACCCAACCGATAATTGTTTGAAATGGGCAAATATACGTCACCGAATAACACTGGGATGTAATAGATAGCGCGCAAAAGTCTTCTCTTCGTCCTTGCTTGCTAAACTAGTGGTAAGAACAGAAGTATATATCAAAAACAAAACCAAAGTCTGTTCCTTCTATCGATCACCACATATCTCCGCTTTCTTTCCTCCGTGCTCCAAGACAAAAGAAACATTCTGCGTAATCTCTGAACAAAAGAAATCCATCACAAAGGCTTCCGTTCTCCTCCGCCTTTGATCCAATGCCTCAGCTCTTGTTCTTCCTTCATCTCCTTTCATCATCCTGCGTTCCTTTAACCGTCTATGCTCTCTCTTATCTAACAATGGAAACATATTTCCCGCGCTTCCAAACACTTACATATCGTCTACGGTAGATTAAAGTATCTCACCATATTGTGTAGTGATGTGTTTGGCTTTCTGAAAAAGGTAATTCCGCAGTCTTGCAACCCTGCAGGTTCTATGAAGCTCCGCGCCGCGTGTTTGATATTCATTAAGGCAGCCAAGTACGGTACTCGCAGAATAGTACTGCATCACGGTCGACTGCTGGAAACACTATATATCTGTCCTAATATACCGGGATCCCATATTCCCCGTGACCGTGGCATAAATTTGCCAAAACCAAAAGCCGTTCAACAGCTAACTTGCGCAGGCTCCTCTAACTCGTTGGATCCGATGAGCAGTCTTTCTATCACTAACTATCTAACCCAGAAAACACAGTACCGATGAATAAACTTTGAAAGATATTACCGTGTTGACCACAGTTTCGATATACTATAACCCAAAGACGAGCTCTGGAATAATTGGTGCGGTGCGTGCAAAAAGAGCGACTTTGACTCGGCTGTTGCCACCTGGCCCGTAAGAATCATTGGCACCCTTTCCTCGGCTATTTTCAGTAGCATCACATGCCCTCACTCGCCTCCTCTAAATTTACCGTCTTGAAAATAATAATAATTGATGCGGAGGTAATGATCGGCGATAAGGGTTTTCCGCAGTGGAACAGCTCAAATAAAGACAAAAAATTGTACTGCGCGGTGAAGAAGTTCATGCTTAATTATGCTGAGAGTTAAGAAGGGAAAGGTGTAAGGAAGAGTTAAGAGTAGGAAGCGAGAGATGAAGCGAAAGAAATATAGGAAGGAGAAAACTTCCCATAGCTTGCGCGTCGCTGCACTAGTGCAGACTTATACCACAAATTAGGTGCCTGAAAAGGCATTGGTTGTAGCATAAAGTTACTATTAACAATTACTTTTTCCCATCTCGAACCCTTAAACACTTCCCCATTAACCTATTACCCCACCGTATTCACTATGTATATACAGGCTGTTGCCAAGGGGATGGCTCACAAGAATATACCACTCCCGGAGCCCAACTCGGCTCTCTAGCCAATTAGCAAGAGAAATCAGGTTTGATTGCTTGTTCGTTTTGATGTTTTTTCAGTCTTTCTTTTTTCATATATAGTATAGCTCAATGCCAATTTTATCTACCTCCCCCTCGGCAACGGTCACTATATACACAGTGGTTACGGTACCTCAAAATAGGAACAAAACTGCATTGAGCAGTATAATACGGTTGTTGCGGGAAAAAACACAAGCCCTGCCCCACTCTATTCATACACATAGGACTGCACTCGAGCGCTATTATCTCCTAGAAGGTAACTTGATTATCACAGCCCATTCCTGCTCTTCTCTGTGACCCCATCACAGAAGGTCACTCGTCTGTGTTTCTAGTGTTTGTGTTGAAATAATGGATGCAGAGAGAATGGTCGGCGATGAGGTTGTTAGCAGCAGAGTAGAATAGCTCAAGTGAATGCACAGAGTTTGTATTAAGTAGTGAAGAGCTTCATAATTAATTGTGTTGAGAATTAGGAGGGGAAAGGTGTGAGGAAAGTTGAGAGAAGGAAGCGAGGAATAAAGCAAAACAGAGACAAGAATGAAGGAAAACAACTATGAGAAAACCTCTCATAGCTCGCGCGTCCCTTCATTCGTACATATGGGGACCACTGCTGCCTCGGAGTGTAAGAACATCTAGCATTAAGTGGCGCTATTTCAAAGAGTTTGTGTTCATAAGAGGTTTCCTTTATCCTCGCGAATACTTATATAAGGACTGCATTCCTGCTGCGCCCAGGGTTTTAGTTAGGTCAGGTAGTTTTTTCTTCTTCATCGTGTTGAAAATGGTGCTGCTCGCCATACTCTCAGGATACTTCCTTTGTTCTTTAGATAGCTTCCGGGAACGCACTTTGCCTTCAGGCATATGGCTTCAGGTTCGGGCGTTTGTTTGGACGGTCGGGAAAGTATTTCCTATATAGGAATGTCGCGATCGGACAAAAAGCGGATAGGTTGTAAGGACGGTCGGAGAGTAAGTATGAGGATGTCGTGAACAGCGATGTTTGTTTTCCTTTTGTTAGCCGGGTGTGCTCATGATGGAAAGGGAGACTCACAGGGAGCAGCACGGTAGCTCATGAGGAGCATAGGATCTTGTTGATATATACTCCTGTCTGCCCCAGTTAGTTAGAGCACCGTGACCGATAGAGAGCACCGTGAAGTTGAAGAGCGAGAGCTTGTGGTTGTTAGTGAAAAAAATTTTCCCCGCAATTGAGTACGATCGTTTTCGTTATGAGTTGCTTGGCATTCGTCGTTTTACCGCCGTCACTCCTGCCCATCAATCGTATCGCCGCCATTGAAGTTTATCACATTGCCCCCCTTTTTCTTTATAGACAATTTCTCTGGAATGGTTGTTTTTGATGAAGCCGAAAGCTCTAAGTAGAGGGGTGAACGGTGGAGGAACGGCCGCTTGGATGGATGCTCTCCCTCTAGCTAAGAACAGGCGAGGAGATATATTTCTCAGTCTGACTAAAAACAACGAGACACTTCCGAAACTCAACGAACTCTCTAAGGAAACACACGGAGCTAACAAAACCTGATCTCCTTTCATCCACCATGCTAAAGCCTGCACCCTGCCAGAGCGACAACTCCCGTATATGTATGATATCATACCTTGTAACATAGGGTATGAAAGAAAAAAAACCAAATACCCGACGCCTCATACCCTATGACAAGCAACATCAACAAGCCATGAAAGTGATATCCTATACATAGCGGCATAGGATGTGAGAACAACAACCCATGGCAAAGTACCTAGCCACGGGAAACCACAATGCCACTTGCCCATGACAGTATCTCTCCTGACCGCATATCTGCTGTCATAACATTCATATCAGCCTAACCGCCTAACCGCATACCCTATAGGCAATCCAACAGTTTTGCTATTTCGTTGTTGCGGGATTCCGGGTATTCCGGCGATGATGGCAGGTTGGAACCGCCTTGCTCTATAACTAGGCCACTATATATCTTTCTTATCTTTCACAATAGAGTAGAATTGGCCTTCGCTATTCAACAATTAATTCTTACCATCCCCTATTTCCCCTTGAGTCCCAGCTATCGCGCACAGCTGCAGCTTAGGCTTCAAGTTCGGATTGCATAAGGCACAAGACAGCTCAATGCAATACTATAATATCTCGTAACCCTACCAGACAGCCTTAGCAGGACCAGTATATAAAAAAGACACTTTCGGTCTAAGAGAGACATAAGGGGGGGGGTGTCGGGAGAAGATTTCAATCTACCAGCCTGCAATATAAAATCTGCTCTCTATAAGGAAATCCAACCCACAAGCACTTCATTCGACAAGGGCTCTTAAGGCTAGGGATACTATCACCTAGCGTTAAATGGTTAGGCGGATGTGCTTGGCTTTGTTACGGGAGTGGGAAGGATAACTCAGGAGATATGCAGTTGGAACGGATACGGGGTAATGTTGAATAAAGGATTCTATCCGCAATGTCTTTTGATTGTTATCGCGGGAGTCTACGGAGGAATAGGGGCATGTGGCAAACACAGAAATAAGCGTGGTGGTCGATAGGAGGATCAAGATGTGGTATTATTTTACTTATACATCTGTCTTTATAATTACTTTGATTTTAGTTTAGCTAGAGTGAAATTGAGAGTGCGCGAGCTAATGAACGAAGTATACAGGTGAAACTTACGTTCTATATCCTTCCTCTAAAGTGCCTAAGTTCAAGGTGAAATCTCTTAGTTTATCGGCTACTTCCATGCGAACCTTATTTCCTACTTTGACACAAATTTCATAGTGTGGGATACATTATGTGCGTATTGCACCTTACACCTGTAGCTTACCCCATTGTATAAATTCCCCATGGCACCACAATTTCCAGTATTATTCGAACGCTGTCGCCTCGGATATGGCCAGATCTCCCCTACCAGGCTGTGGAGATCTTATGGGTTCGTGGTACTAAGCCTGAGCATCTGACGGAATGCCTTGAGAAGGAAGAGGCAGAGGAAAGCTGCAGTGGGCAAAATGAGACTAGGGCAGGACGGGGCATCCATCCAAATCCGGTCGGAAGTGACTATTGCGTAGTGCTGTAGGCTGCCCAACCACGCTTGACAAGGATACCGGTGCTTGTAGAGTGGAGGTTAGCCTCACGGTCAAAAGGCTCCTCACTCTACCTAACTTTCATTGGTGCGCAAGAATAAGGAGTGAAGACAGTTTACTAACCTCATCTTCCAGCTCACCACTTGGGGGAGATCGTATGAAAGCATGATGTTCATTAAACTATGCCCATAATGGAAGCCAACCGTCAACATACTTTAGTTAACAGGTGGCCCTCGGGTCGGATTTCACAACTGATAATACTTCAGAATTTTTGTTTATTATACTTAAATCTAAGTAACTCTGGTGTCTACATCTAACGGGGGAAAGGAATTGAAGAAAAAAACCAAGGAACAGTAAATGCTCAAAGCGGATTCAGAACTAGCAAAAAAAAAAAAAGTAAGCAAGCATAACAAAGGTTCCACTAGCCTCTCAATACAATATAAATAGTCTGCAGCCAACGCCAGAATTTAGACTACAAACAAAAATTGGCAAATCCTAGCTCAGGCGGATGAGAAAATACGAGTAGAGGATTGAGCAGGTATGTGATAGATCTGTGCATCCACAGCGGAAATAATTTCACCACCAAAGGAAAAATATTTGAGCGAACTTCTATAGCGAGTTTAGTCTAGAAGAGAAAGAAAGTGGGCGATGACAGCCAGAGAGTATTTCAAACTGCGGGCGGAAGCAGGGGAGGGATGAGAGGAGGTATGTGGTGACGGGGTGGGGGCAGGTGTGTTCGTACAGGTGTTGTAGTCCTTGAGGAAAAGGTGCGGAGGCTATCGATAATTGAAGGCGGTGAGGGGAACGATTCCGGCATGTCCTTATATCGTGCTAGGGGTCGCAGATGCTGGGAGTTGTAGAAATATTATAACTCCCCATCGCGACGGATAGCACTTCTCGAAAGGGGTTTTTGACCTAGATATCTGGTTCGTCGAGGCTAACGCTGATCCGCTCGAGTAGCATTTTCACCACTCCCTCGTGCCCGTTCTCGGCAGCAATGGAGAGCGGTGTTCCGCCATTTTTGCCTGGTTTGTTGGGGTTGACGTCGTCTCGTCTAAGCAGCATTTTGACCACTCCCTCGTGACCCCGCTCCGCAGCACCCCAAAGTGATGTTAGGCCGTTGATATCCGGTTGTTCGGGGTTTATATCATCCCGCTCAAGTAGTATTTTTATCACTGCCTCGTGCCCTCTTTGTGCAGCACCCCAGAGTGGTGTTCGACCATTGATATCTGGTTCATCGGGGTTGACGTTGTTTAGTCCGAGTAGAACTTTCAACACTCCCTCGTGCCCATGGAAAGCAGCACTCCAGAGCGGTGTTCGGCCGTGAATACCCCGTTTGTCTGGGTCAACGTCCCGCTCGAGTAGTATTCTCACCACTCCCTCGTGCCCATTCTCGGCAGCACCCCAGAGTGGTGTTCCGC
>Ga0307509_10001116_pt1 | contig 46021 bp, 38 predicted proteins | sample 10_EM_MG_FD_202245 | JGI IMG/M metagenome (GOLD analysis project Ga0307509, IMG submission 202245) | Populus trichocarpa ectomycorrhiza microbial communities from riparian zone in the Pacific Northwest, United States - 10_EM | ecosystem: Host-associated > Plants > Roots > Unclassified | place... | reverse complement strand
CAGAGTTTTCATTTTATGAGTTGTTACCGTCGATATCATTGGGCCATCTAGCATCTGCGAGCATATGCGGACCCGGTCGTTTTTACAAACGTCAGAAAATTACGAGTACACCATACACTTTCGGGCGATCTCCTTCTTCGTAGAGAGCGAGTGAGAGTGTTGTACTCGAGTATGCGTCTGTGTCGCTCCTTCGCTCACCATCATCTGCCCACCCCTCCTCCTCCATTCTTTGCTCCACAAACCTACCGTATTTATTTATTTTTCTTTCGGGACTTGTTCCCTGCTGCTCCCAGCGTCCCCGTCACCTCTCTCCCACTCGGCACCTACCTCAGTCGCACGTACTCCTTCTACACTTATCATACTTACCTTCCTCCCACTTAATCCCCCACCCCCCCCCCCCCCTTTACCCTCCTCACTCGCCTCACTCACCCTCGGTGACTTACTCCTTCTCGTCTGCGTGTTGCAGCATCCTCTGAGAGACATCCAGAGCAAGAACAGACACAGCGTACTCGAGCCCACGCCGCCCAGCACAGCAACGGTCCAAACCCCTTTCACCTCCCCTTCCTTTCACTCTCCTTTCACCATCGCCCCCCCCCCCCCTCCCCTCCATCCGCCCTCTAGTTCTTCTCTCTCTCCCTCTCTCCCTCCCTTCCCCCTTCCCCCTTTCCCCCCCGCACTCCTTGCCCTCGGCCCCCTCCAACACTCCCAATTTCGAATAATTTATTGCTGTCCCTCCGTCGCGCACTCACGGCGCGCCCCTCCATCTATCTTCCCCCTCCTCCCTCCTACCTCCTGCTTCCCCCCTTTTCTTCCATGCCCCTCCTCTCTTTCAAAAATCCTTCCTATCCTTCATTTTGTCTTTCGCTCCCTCTCACTACCCCGCCGCCTATACAACGTTCATCGTCCCTCTAGCCATCATCCCCTCCCCCTCCCCCTCCATTCCCCCTTTGCCCATCCGCCCGAGAGCGTGCCTTAATCCTCCTACTTCCGCCTCACCATCGTCGAATACCCCCCCCCCCTTCCTTAATTTTCTACCCAGATACTTTCGTTTGTCGGTCATATTCCCTCAGAGAGTTGGTCAATGAAAGGACACTTCTTCACAAGTATACATTTATAATAACCCGGATTCAACAATACCAACCATAATTTTCAGAATACCGAGCGATTTCAACATCGATCCCGACTATCACAACATATTCGCGTTCACCGGATAATGCACGAAGTCATGACCGTCCCGACCACTGCAACCCAGTCGACTAAGAAGACTGTTAGTGTTCAAGAGAGAAAGTACAAGTGCGCTTACTGCTCAAGAGCATTTAGTAGGTCAGAACATAGAAGTAGACATGAGAGGTCACGTATGTATTCCCCCTATTTTTCCTCTGCAGGAATTTACTTGGCTCCCTTTTACTGACTTGAAAAATAGATACGAAAGAGCGGCCCTTTAAGTGCCTCAAGTGCCGAAGCACCTTTGTAAGACGGGATCTCCTCCTCCGACACGATCGAACGGTCCATGCCAAAGATGGGGGTGTGCCCTTGCACAGTGAGGTTAAGAGGAGGTCTACGAAGAACTCGGCCTCGGCTGGCCCAGCAAAACCCTCTATAGCTATCGAACAGGCGACGATCGAGCAGTTGGAGGGTGATGGAGGCATGGTTGATTTGGAGACAGCTGCTGCGTTAATGACGGAATTACATCATGCCGCAGCGGCAGCTATTGTGGATCATGAACAGGAAATGCTGTTGCAAGAAAAGTCCAGACGCTCGATGTCATCGAATCCTGAGTCTGTATTCGATCCCAGTGTGTCTTACGCGTCTGGTGCGATTCCTGTACAAAACATGTCCACTTGGGACCCACCAACGCCCTCTTCTACAACAGGCCCTGAACCACCCAGAAGCCACTACATGTCCCACTCACAGTCCTCGCAAGACTCTTATGTGTCCTGGAGTTCAAACAGTTTGCAGATACCTTCATCGGCCAGTAGCGTCATGGAGCGGTCACTTTCAGCTGATCCCGGACATAGCGCGACTGTGACCCCGACATCATACGCTTCGCCTCACCCATTGTTCACTGGCCCCTCTTCCCCTGCAAACCATAGTGGGTCGAGCGCTTCGCAAGCAGCCCCTCCGCCAGCCCCGCCATCAGTAGATAGCGATCATGAACGCAATATGGTTCTAGATAACATTCGTGACATCGATGCTGAGCGAGCTGTTCTAGACAAATTCCGCTTGCCTAGTAGAAGTGGTTTGAATAGATACCTTGCTGCGTACTTTAATCTTTTTCACCACCATCTTCCGTTTCTGCATACAGGATCATTTAGCCCCTCCACGTTAGCCCCACCTTTGTTGTTGGCTGTGTTGTCCATCGGAGCATTGTATACCTTTGAAAAGGAGCAAGCGTAAGTCCACCTGTCATCTCTGCCCTCTATTATCATCACCATCACCATCACCACGAGCCCAATTGGAAATCTAACTAACTCTGCTTTATTTATAGTTACACTCTCCACATGTCTTCTAAGGTTCTTGTGAATAATTTCATTGCTCGCCACCATGAATTCAACTCGCGTAATTGCCCGTTATGGACCACTCAGACTCTGTTGCTCAATATGGTCTTTGCCAGTTGGAGCGGCGATCCAAAGGGTTTGGATTGGGCTTGCTCCATTAGGGATTTACTCGCTAATGTAAGACATCCTTCGACTGTTGGCTTAAAGCAAGTTTGCTAATATGAACTCGCAGGTCGTTGCTGGTGGCAGATACGAACTGCAAGTCAGAATGGACCAGCGTGGGGATGAGATGCCTACTCGTGAGGAATGGATCTTTGAAGAGGGCAGCAAGCGAACATATTACGCCATCTACGTCTTCTTTGGTCTCTTGACCTTGACATACAACCATATACCAGCCATCGCCTGCCACGAATTCGACACACTTTCTCTCCCGTGTTCCGAGACTCTGTGGAATCTCGATGGCTCCGATGATCAGATCTGGAGAGAGCACTTGTCCAATGCTTCCATGCCCACCTTCAAGGAGGCACACACCCGTCTTATCAATGGTGACATTCCTCAATACAGTGTATTCGCGGCCCGTGTCATCATCAATGCTCTGTTCCTTGACGTGTTGGGGCTCAAACGCAATGCCGAGATCGTTGAGAGTGTTGCCTCCGACTATCGCGAGAAACTCAGTGTCGCGCTAGAAACCTGGCACAGAGCCTTGGAGTACTGCACACCGGAGACGATGATTGTTTCGCTTACCGCCCCCCAAAAAGGGCACCCCTTGGTGTTCAACAGCATGGCTATGTACCGTTGCACCATGGCAAGACTTGAGGTGGATCTTGTTTCTGTCCAAGAGACTCTTCGCTACCACATTCCTGAAGATGTCGCCTCTGCCATGACAACCGCATCTGGGTTAATTCCTCGATCGGAAGCTATGACAAAGGTTATTCAACAGTGCTTTGAATGTTTTCAAATCCCCGCGTTGATGGGAATCCGCTGGGTTGCGAGAACTTCTGCACTGAACTGGAGTGTAGAGCATCCGCTCTGCGGCTTTGAGCTGATGTTGATTCTCAGTCTCTGGCTGTACCGGCTTGAAGAGGAGGCGGAAACAAACCCGCCTACCGAAGAGGAAGAGGCTATGTTGACCAAAGTCCGAAATCTTTTTGATGACGACTCCGTGGAGTTGTATGGGTCCCGACTCAGCACTGCAGTCGCTATGGTCTGGGGAGGCATGATTGACGAAGTTGTTGTTTGGGGGTGAGTGATGTCCTATTTCCAATCTTGGTACCAGTATCCGAGCAGAATGTTAACAAGTGTCCTCGGTAGAATCACGAAACTACTCGGCGAATCATTTAAATTGCACTCGCATACTCTTGCGCTCAGTGACGATATCGGAATGACTTCGTCCTCATCACCGTCCCCATCTGCCACACCCGAGGCAGAGGATTTGGACAGCGAGATGGAGTAAACCCGCTCACTTCTTTCGAGAGGAAGAAGAAAAATTAAACAACGAAACCATGCGGATGATTTATCACCTTTATTCATGACCGTTACGAAATCTTTTTCTTTATATCCTTTATTTTCTTTCTCCCTTATTATTTTATCGATATTTCGTTTCTAGTACTTTTTTGCTCTCCCCAAATTACTTTATTGACCCTTCCGCCATTCTTCCCCTTCCTATTACAAAAAAATATTTCCAGTCATCTTTTTTTATTTTTCCTTCAAAAAAACCATACTCGGCTCCTGTGAATAATTTGTGTTCTGCGTTTGTTTTTTGTTTTCATCCCACATCTCAGTTAAATGGCGTCTCCGGCTCGGCTCTATCTGTCTATGGTTTTCAGCATGGATTGAGCGTTTAGTTTAATAACCTTTCCTTCTTTTAAGTTATATCGGTTGGTTTTTTGAACAAAAAGGGTTATTTAGTTTTATTTCTTGCTTGCTCACCTTACACTTTTAACAACAACGAATAGGGCTTTTTATTATATCCAACTATTTATTTGTTTATCGTTTTGTTCTTTGAATTTTGCTTTGAGTTTTTTACACGCGAAAGATCGGTTGGGGGGTTTAGTTTATCTGTTTATGCTTATGTTTATTTTAGTTATTCCCGGAAATTTGCTCTTTTGATTTTGATTTTACCTTACTATCGGATTCCGTATTCTGATAGGACGGAGTGGGAACTTTTTTCTTTATATTTATTTTTATTATCATCTGTCTTTTATATATATATCATCACTGTTTTTGTTCTTCCCTTCATACCACTCTTTTTTTTCGCTCCGCTCTTGATTTCCACATCAAAAAGGGAAGAACATTCGCCAAAACAAAACAAAAAAAATTCTGGAAACTCTGGAAAGTTTCAGCTCTATGATGCGCTGCTTCATGAGGAGGGAGGTGGTTATTTTGGAATAATTTATTTTTTAATTCTTGAAAAAACCATTGCAAAAACGGAAGCTTGAAAACCTAAAAAAGAGACGCCGACCATTGTCTGCCTTTTGTGTTCAAACGCCCCACGCAAGCGAGCGATGGACGAGTAAAAAACCATCTCTCCCCTCTCCCCCTCTCCTTCCAACCCCACATCGTCACCCGCCCCAGTTTCACCATCACGAAATGATGAGTTGTGCATTTTACCGCTGCCCATTCATATCCTCCCATATATTTTTATTCCTCTCCTTCCTCGGTTCATTCATTCATTCGCATATGCCCGCCGCATCGGATGTATGGGAAAAGAAGAGGTTGTGTGGTCACGAATGCGTACCAAGTACAGTAAAGTGCAGTGCACTCTGCAGACTTATGCTACTTATTACATCTATCTACTCGACTTGCGTCTCCGGGTTCCTCGCGATGTGATGTGATGTGATACCCACCGTAAATGCCTGGTTCGTCCCGTAAGAGTACTTGGCGTATTTTCGTTGTTATGTGGGTTTGTAAGGTGAGCTTGCCGAGGAAGGGGAGGGAAGGGGAGAGGTGGAAAGAAAAAAGGAAAAAAGGAAAAAAAGGAGGGATTGCGGGGGATGATGATGGAGGTTAGTGCGAGTATGTAGACTACCAGTAGACTAGACTACGGTTTGGTGAATGAATGAATCGAGGAGGGGCTTTGTTGCTTTCTTGCTTTATCTAGGTTGTATGGCCGCTACTATGGCGGGGTTGGTTGTCGTGTGGTGTGGTGTGGTGATCTCGTGATGGGGAAGAGGGGGAGGGGGAAGGATCGGGGGGTAGACTACGGTAGACTAGAGACTAGACTATGAGTTAAGTAAGTCTGGACTTTTGTCTGTTTGGCTGGGTTGGGTTGGCTGGGACTATGAAGCGGAGCGCCTTGGGGTTGGTTTTGTAAATGGAGGGATTATATCGTGGGAGGTATGGTACCGTATCTTATGATAGGACGTGATACTGTGGTAGTATAACAGCCGGGAATAGCATTACTCGATACAAACAGCGGGGGGGAAGAGGAGGAGGAGGAGGAGGAGGGAGAGGGAGGGAGGGGGAAGAGAGAGAAAGTTACTTGGGGTTTTTTTTACCATAGTCTACACACGAACTAAGGGAAACAAACAAACAAACAAACAAGCCCGTGAATCAATGTTTGTCTGGACCGGAGTAGTCTAGATAATATGGTGCTCCCACCCCACATTCGCTATCGCAACTTACTTGCCCCACTACAATAACCGGTATTTTACAACTCTACTTTAATCAACCCTTCCTTTTTCATCACACCCTCTCCTCCTCCTCCTCCTCCCCCGCTCCCTCCCGCCGATCTTGAGGACGCTCATGCTCACAGGAACTGTACGAGTACATATCGTACCTGGTGTCATGTCTAAAAATCCCACCTGCTAAAAAACCGTTGAAATGAAGAATCGCATCCAAATTTACCACCACTTCTTGGCAGGGAGGGAGGGAGGAGGGAGGGATTCCCGGCACTTGTACTGTTGCACACTATTCTGAGGGTGTGCGGTTATCGCCCGGCACGTGACTTTCTGTGTCTGGATTATATTGATAAAAGTTGTGTTGTATTATGACGACGGACCATTACCAGTTACTTATGATGCCGGTATTCGCGGCGGCGGCGGCGGCGCGGAGGGGATGTGCTGTGCTGTGCTGTGCTGCATTCTACATGTAACTATCATACGGCACCTTCTGCTACCTGTTTGTTCGCTCGTTACTGGAGTACTGGTATCATCTTTTGGGACTTTGGAGGTATCCAGAGGTGGGGGGGACTTTACTGGTATCGTATGTATTATATAATTGGCCTATTGCGATCTGTATGTTGGTGCGCTAACTCGCCGGTTCCAAAGGCATTCATCATATTATTATATACCCAGCGCTGGGGACAGATGTTATTTGAGGGGGTTATTTCAAATTTTTTCCCCATCATAACTAGTCGATATTTGGTGTTAGCAATACGAAGAGTTAGCTAATCTCGACTCTGTTTGATGACCTGGGAATGAGAAATATATATATATATATGTACAGTCAGGGGAAGTCTCGGCTACGCTTCGGGAACTCGTGCCAGTCTAGATACTGGTGTGTGTTTACTAGCTGGCTGAGCGGTCGAAGTGAGCGAGAGCCAATCACATCGCATCGCACCTCTCGTGCGCTCAATGGACAAGAGTCTAATGTTATATCGTAAGTTACGGGTTACCGCTGGCACCAATCACTTCCCCTCCTCCATCCCTCCCATTTATCAAGCTACTTACCGGCATTACCACTGGTATTGTCACTCGGATGCTTGAGTAATAAAAGTCCAAAAAGTCTCCTCCCTCCCCTTCCTCGTTCCCCCACCCCGGGCGGCAAATAAGGTCGAATCTGATCGAATCGAATCGAATCAAACCCAAGGAAAAATGAGAAATAACACATCATATTTACCGGTATTCGAGAATTCCAAGCACCCCGCCTTTCCTCCCCTCCCCTCGAACCGCCTGATTGATTGCCGGATTGTAAGATACGGTACCGCAGTGCACCACGTCACAAAACCACTGAGGAGAGGGAAAGGAGTGCAAATGGGGTGGGGAAGGAGGGAGGGAGGGAGGAAGGAAGGAAGGAAACCCCGGTTTTGCTTCCGTTAGCTGGAAAATTTTTCCGGGAATCGCGCAATGCTGTGTGTATGGATATATGTATGCAACCCCGCGCGTAACGCCCCGCTTTTTTTTTTTTAAAAAAAAAAAGGTTTAGAAGAAAAAAGAAAAAGCAAATAAGTAAACGAGTCAAGGAGCAAACGAGTAAAAGCCTCAGGGTACGATGACGATATAATACGAGGGAGAAAAAAGGAGGTGAATGAATGGATGAATGGAATTACCATCAACGTATCGCAATAATTTTTTCCCTCAAAAACGGTCTTGGAGGGTGGGGGGAGTTGGTAAGAAGCAAAAAGGAGGGAATACCCGTCCTACCCCCCCCATGCCTTAAATGGGTGAATAATCATTGACTGACAAAAGTAAAAAAGAGGAAGAGCGTAACGGTGGTGTACGAGTACTCGTAATGTCCTGACGTTTGTGAACTCAACTGCTATTGCATACCGCCAAAATTCAGCTTTTTTGCCCTCATCTTGGCATCATGCAATAGCAGTTGTGTTCACAAACGTCAGGACATTACGAGTAGTATAAAGGTTTCCGAATGAAGGGGTTGGGCGAAGAGAGCTAACCGCTTGTCTTAGGGACCGACTAGAAAGAAAGAAAAGGGAACCGGAGATCTTTACTAGATTTGGTTAAAACGGGGGGGGGCGATTTATATGCTCAAGGGGAGGATTTTTTCCCTTCTCTTTCAAACTTCGCTCGGATCCGTCGAATGGTTTTGGAGTGATGGCTATGCATGGATGATAGGTGGTGGGGGGAGTATATCATAACATCTCACTCGTTCCAGTGGGGTGTTTTTTCTTTCCCTCTGCCCCACCACACTCACCGTGGCTGACTGGCTGACTGGCTGAACAGGGGACTGGGGGGGGGTGTTACAACCGGTCGGTTTGTAGGTAAGGAGGCACGCGGGTAGGGAGTAGCATAGTGGAGTTCGAAACGTGCCCGTGTTCGTTGGTTCTGGAATAGGGGCCTTAGCCACTGTGCCACAAGAGCGATATTTGATATCGCATCGCGGGCGACGGCATTGTGCTTTACGTACAAGTGCTGCTGTACCGGATCTGTGCGCTCGGTCCAGGATTGCGGTGAGCGATGGGGGTGGGTGGTTATACGGGATGAGCTGCGCGGTGGCAAGCGGAGCGGGGCCGAGCCGGGCTGATGCGATGGGATGCATGGGGCAAGGTTGTGTGATGTTCATCGATCGGAACACGTTTGGTCGAGATCGGGATGGTGAGGGATGATGTTTTTGGTTGTGATTGTGATTCTAAATCTACCGGACCGAGCGGTACTGGTATGATATCTCATAATTTTTTCGGTGAATTTGTAGAGGAAGCGGTGGAGAGTTTTATTCGGCGGGTGGGGCAAGTGGCTTGGATTGGGTTCAACTGTGGCTTCAGTTTACACCACAGGGCCGTTGCTCGTAGCCTGCCCTCGAAATTCAAAAAAAAAATGCTTAAATCTTCATGCCGCGCGGCGGCGGCGGCGGAGTTCATAACGCCCAAAAAGCGGAGATTGTATTTTTAGGGGTGTTTTTGGAGGAGGGGTTTGGGTAACTTGAGGAAGAGAGTGGGGGTGGATCTTGGGTGAGAATTGATAGAGGTGGGATATCCTGCTGGGGTAACTTGTGTATGATATCACCGCTGTGGGGCGCGATGGGGTGATTGCCCTACCGACTGTTCTGAACGAGCCGGCGGGCTTTCTTGTGGTGGCCGACAGGACGAGATGGTTGGCCGGAATGGTAGTCGTGCCCCGATGTTTATAAAGGACCAAGCATGGCTTGAAGGAAAGCCCTTTCACCACTGATGGCTGTGCTCTGACCAGTTTGGTTTATTTGTACTCCAGCAACCTGCCATATGTACTGTATTATTGAAAATCTGGGGTCTTGTTTTTTTTTCAGGCCATGCCGGGGTTGAGTGATTCTTGTTTAGATGTATGATAAGTATGGTGAGAAAGGAAGTGTTGCTAGGGAGATCAAATGGTAGAAGGAAAAATCAGGGAGAAAGAAAAGGGTTGTGAAATAAAGTATAACTTTCGAGGTTTTACTTGAGATCTGAGGTGTTAGTATTTGCTCTTACAAGTACTCTAGCATATCATACTAGTATTATTTGTTGTAATATTTTTGCTTACTAAGATATTATATCATAGTTCGAGAAGTTCGACTGGCCAGCAGTTTAGAGTGTCTCGATATATGAGATCTGCCAACTTAGAGCAGGAGGATCCGATTTAGTACTTGATAAGTCACTTTCACTACTTGAACAGCCTGTATTTCCAACCTCTGGGTCGGAGGTGGGGGAATGACTAATATTGGGCTCGGGTATGAGGGTGGACGGTAGTGGAACTATGGTTTGCGATTCTTCCATGACTGAAGAGCCAAGAGGCCTTATGGAGGATGGAGTATTTGAGAATTGATATAACTTGAAGGAGGAGGACGGAGAGTGGGGTAGAGATTATGCTCATGGGTATTATAAATAGTGCTTTCATGGTATAGTGCGACTTCAAACTACCTACAATTACGGCAAATTTATGTTAACCCTTCTCTTACCGATCAGTATCGTGAACGGGTTTTCTTGCTTCTATTCCTGCTTTGCTGTCTGGGTACGAGTACGAGTTACTTGAGTACACCATAGTTGTATCTTTCAGAGCCACTGGCACTTGGGGTATCATGATAATACTCTCTGATGTCTCCCACGCTCTTCTTTTTTCGAATCGTCTTTGCTCTTTACTGACCTCACCTTACAATCTGGCTGATCATTTTTTCCGATTTTTCCATCCCTACCTGAGTACAACCACCACCAACGAATGATCAACTCGAACCAGGCCCCTCGGGAGATCTACCGCACTACAGCAGCTAATCAGAACTGGACCAATGCCGCATCCCCTCCATCTATTATTCTACTAAGACCATATCACCCTCCCCAGATCTACCAAACACACCCAGACTCTTATCGAAATTCCCTACACCCCACCGCACCACAAGCTTGCGGGACGCTGGCTCGTACCGTCAGGAGCAGCCTGCAGTCATCCGGAGTCATCCTATCGCCTCTGCATATTCGAAACAAACCCATACCTCATGCAAAGTCTACAGGTGGACCGTGCCCTACTACCGGTATACTCCTGGTTTGTATACGCGGTGTGACACTGAGAAGGGTAAATGATCAGCAGATAAAGTCTCCGGGATGAAACCCATCGTGTGGTAACCTGATGTCTAGCCCCTGTTCATTCGGAAGATGTTAACATCATAATATTATATTACTATAATATGGTATCTCGCTCTTTGTGAAAGGTAAATTTGGGGTTTGCTCACAACTTGTCTGTGCTTTGACAGTGCGGAGGGCGGGTTTGCCAGGACACCCTTTGTGCAATATTAGAATATCATCGGAAGGGCCAGGAACAGCAACATGTATCAGTGGTGAATAATGAGCGGCTTCTAGACGTAAGACCAATCAAAGTCTTCACTGATTGGAAGTCTGAGACTAACACTCAAATAGCCCGGGCATCATCGGTAGCCATCAAGAGCTTGAGAAGACCACCAACCGTTATCATGATATACACGTATGTACAATTCTGGGGCTCAGGAAATCATTCTAGAGATAGAGAAAGCACGCGGAGAGGCTGGGAGGAAGAGAAGGAATGGATGGAGAATACTCACCCCTTGAGAAAGTTGTTCGTATATGGTTTCTCTCTCCTCTCAAATGCTTCTTTCGGCTCTCTATGTCTTTTCAAGCCTGGCACCAGTTTGGACCAAAGGTGCTCTATTATTCCCTTTGCTTTTCCCGCGTGGTGTCTTCGGCGGTCTTCGTTTTTCTTAATTCCTTATTGAGGGATCCCGGTGGTAATAGCTAGACTGAAATGAACCACTTCACTATATAGCCGGGCTACATCTTCCTTATTACTCAATTGGATAATTGTTCTCTCAATCAACGATCTTGGCTGTTAGCGATTACCAATTTTCTATTGAAACGATCGCGTATTACTACAAAAGTACCTCTCCAATAATCCGAGTGATAGCTAATGACCGTAAGGGTCAATATAGTTGTTTCTGCATCAGTAACTGACTATCTGACCATGTGCCTAAAATAAGTCTATCCCCTCATCTCATGTTGGTAATCGATTTCTGCCAGTTTTTGCCTTGGCTTTATCAAAGGCATGAATGTTCATGTGGGCGAAAAAAGTACTAGAAGCTGAGGTTTCCACCACATTACGAAGTCGACAATTTCCCTGCAATCCCTGTGATCCTGAAGGTTTGTGGCTATGCTGTTGGCTCAGTCAATCGAAATAGGTTATTCATGGGACGGGGCGTCGGGGGAGGGAACACCACGTTAGTCCCGAGCGGGACATGAATGAAGAGCCAGTAGACAAGAGTAGTGTGCTCTTAATCTTGAGACAACGGTCACTATCCCTCCACCCGTGGCTCCCCCCCCCCCTCTCTAGCCTATATCTGCTTGACGTTTTCACGTATTATTTCCCTCTATTGGAAAATATTGACCAAGAGCCTGTTCCGAAACCTCCCTCGAGTCTCGAGTGGGCTGAGGGGGTTTGGGAAGAGGGGCTTAGCTCTTGCCTGCTTTGATTTATTCTTAAGGTTCGAAAATAGCACTCCCGTCTATTTGCCGCGGATGAATTAATGCCTAGCCCGTAATGCCCACGCCGTATTCCTCTCCCCGAACGATTGGGTTGCATGGACTCCTTGTATCGTAGTTCTGAGTCCTTGCGGGAGGAGGGTGATTCTGCATTTTTGGAGGGCATAGGGCGAAGACTGTTGCTCCGAACGCGGGAAGAGTTTGGGAGTGATGTGGGTTACTTGTAATGAGGGTTTGTTGCTGTTTTGATGGAATTTCTTGGAGCTGAGGTAGATTTCACGCCTGGCTTTTTTAGGCGAGTGAGTTTAAGTGAACTAGGTATTGTAGAGTTCATTTTCATTTACTATTGTTCTTGGAGTTGGCGGGGAAAACAAGTGAATGATGTATCATACTGCTGTTGAGGGGGGAGGGCTGAGTCCCATGAGCAACAGATAGGTGAAGAGAGTTCATTGACCAAGGCTTCTTACTGACTACTATAGCTGTACCAAAACCGCTGGAGCAAGATGGCTATGGTACGGGGATAGCGAGGGTATGAGTTTATGATCCACTAGATACAAGTAATGTGATATAGAACAATGAGTGGACTAACAAAACCCACTTCGGCAAAGAGAGAGAGAGAGAGAGAGAGAAAATGCTTTGAAACCCCCAAACTCCCAAAACTATGCACATGGAGAAGTAACAATTCAACGCCCGCACCAAACCCGATTAAATAACGCATTGGGGACGGCAATACCCCAGGTGATTACGAGACTGAAAGAACTTGTCTAACGCGAACGATCCTATCCACAGCACTCTCCAGTACACCTAGTCGCTTCTTGACCTCCTCGTCCCGGCCTTCGAGTATTCGCACTCGCTCTTCTAGTCTGCTCCTTTCCCGCCGCTCCTCGGCCACCATCTCGTTCGCGCTTTGGAACAAGCTGGCACTTAATTCCTCGAGTTCTCCCGTGACCTGCTCCAGGCGTTCCTCAGCCTTGGCCCTAGCCTTCCGTTCCTTTTCCAGAAGGGCCTCCAGGGAATTACTATCGGGTGGCGGACTAGGTGGGGGGCCACCCCTCCCGCGGGAGGAAGCAGTGAGGAAGGCGGATATTCTATTTGTCGCCGAGGTGATTCCGGAAGGGGCATTTGACGTCAGGGAGGATGAAGAAGAGGAGGAACTGGATGGCGGAGTGGGTTTTCTTAAAGCTTTTAACCCGTCTTCGTAATCGGCCAGCTTGTCCACTATTTTGGGTATGCGTTAGTTTGTCTGTGTGAATAAATAGGCTTATGGAAAGAGGGATAAAAAAAAAGGCTTGCCTGCGTTTGTAGCCTTTTCGCTAAGTATGCGGACTTGGGCTTCTAGCTCTGTGATTCGACGTTGTGCTTCACCGGAGTGCAGTTCTGCTCCGCAGTTCTGACATTTGGTCGTATTTGCGGTGGAAGGAGGCGAAAGTGTTACTGCTGGAGACATCTCGCTGCCCTTGTTGTGGTTGTAGTGCATCAGGTCGCTCAGCTCATGATTTGGAGGGGGGTTGAGCTTCCCCAGAACTTAAAGTAGAGGGGGCTGGTGTAAGTGAAAATGCTCGGTGTGACTTTCGTGGAAGCTTAATACGGTATTTTAGGAGGGTGGCTCGTTCTCAGCCTTTAACTCAGCCGGGTAGTGTCGAGAATAGAAGGGGTTGAGTTTGGGGTTTTCGTGGTGGAGGGTTGGAATTCGGATTTCAAGGTGGTGGTGTCCTAAGGTTATTGACTGGTGGAGTTAGACGATGGTTGGTAGGAGCTGGGCTATTAATGGCCCCTGCTGAAACATGTGAGAGATCTGCTTACGGCGAGTGCTTGTATGGTGTGGGTGGGGGAGGGGTGATGGGGTGAGAGATGAGCGGAGGGATGAGGAGGGAAGGAGAGAAAATGAAGCATTAAGGGATAGTGAGCCACCCTGGTTGTCTAGGGGTGAACCCCGGAATTCTTGGCGATTTTTCTTTAAATTCTTCTTGGTAAACACCTTTTATCGATGCTGAAGTCAAAGTATGGCAAATAGACTATGGTACTGGTGCTCACGTTTGTTTAATGAATGTTCCTTATACTTGCGGCTGACGATAGGAATTTACTCTCATGGTAAAGAGTTGAGCTTGGGGCGGAATCTGGATCCTTTCTCAACGGCCCCACCGACACACAGTAAATCCACTAATCTACACAGCCACCGCAGAATCAGTTATCGATACCGATAACCTCGTTTCGAGTTCTAATTATGCACCTTACAAAGGCAGTGCCCTGGGTGGTGTCACGGGGGCACGAAAGAAAAAATTGCCCCAAGTTGATAACAAAGGCTGGATCCCGAATTAGAAAGATGCACTTCGTATCAGTTTTACATCGATTTTATCAATTTTTTTACGCCGTGAACGAATGAGAGTCCGCCCACAGTTAGTCATGATAGATTCTACCCGCTCATAGCAAAACCTGGGAAAACCCTGATGATAAGAAATAAAGAAGGATAAGAGATACACAAAGGAGGAGAAGGGTGATAAAAATGTAATAAGATGTAAGAATCATTGGGGTTTCCTATAGTCGAAGCTCATAAAGCGCCGCCTTCTACAACCTTGCTATTTGTCTTGGTAGGGATTCTCCTCATCTATTGCTGAGCGCATTGCCGATTGCTATCCTCGTCATCGTCATCATCTTCATCGACCCAAGCTCCCCCTCCAGCTTCATCCGAGTTACCAAACTATTCGATCTTTCGTTAGTAAGCTTGTTTTATGCATATTATTGGAGACTCACATCGTCGATATCACCCTCTGGATCAAATGTCACGTCATCCACTTGCTCTGCTTGAACTTCCTCACTAGCCCATTCAGGTAGGAGTTTTCTGATACCATTGACATCTGGGACCCAACCATCTATAGGAAACTCGATGTCAACGATAAGAAAGAGGTCCCCTTTGCCATCTCCCTTCTTGAGAGGCATCCCTTCCGATTCAACTTTGAGAACTTGGCCAGGCCTAAGAATCTTTCCCTTAGGATGGGTGATCTGAATTCCTCTTCCGTCAAGATGTTTGAGAACGACTCGAGAAAATCCGGTCAAAGCCTCAGCCAAGGAAACACGTAATGGTGCCGTGAGGTCAGCCCCAGCACGTGAGAATACCTCATGATCTTTCTCCTCCAAGAGGAATATGATGTCACCAGTTTCGTGGTCAGGGGCTTCATCTGCTTCGCCCTGTAGAACGATCTTGTCGCCCTCCTTAGATCCACGAGGAATATATACCTCCAGAACTTTCTTCTCTTCAACCACGCAATTCCCTTTGCATTTCTTGCAGCGATCCTTTTCTCGAAAAACGTCTCCGCTCCCTTTGCATGACACACAAATTACATTTTCTTGGGTGACGATGCCACGGCCGACTTGTCGAAGATTCTGATTCCAACCGCGGCCAGAACAAGTTGCGCATTTTTTGGCCTTAGCTTTGTCTTTCCCGCCAGATCTAAACGCGAACGGTTAATGGGAATTTCTGTGTAGCAACTGGGAACGAGCCTACCCTTTGCAGAGAGAGCACAGAATATTTCTGGTGCTGGCTAGCTTAACGGTCTTGCCTTTGTATAGTTCCTCCAAACTCACTTCGTACTGTTGTACAACGTCTTTGCCTTTTTGTTTTCTTCCACCTGCCCCCCTAGGCATTGGACCCATACCGGGGAAACCACCCATTCCGCTCATTCCGAACATGTGACTCAGCATTTCCTCAAGATCAACATCCCCCATACCTCCACCGGCATTAAAATCTGTCATTCCAAAGCGGTCATAACGAGCGCGTTTTTCGTCTATAATAGAATAAGACGTGGACAATCAGGAGGAGGCTGCTGGGAACAAACCATCAGATAGAATCTCGTAAGCTTGGGAAACATTCTTGAAGCGATTTTCGGCCTCTTCCCTCTCGTGTTCCGGGACTTTGTCGGGGTGGGATGAGAGAGCGGCCTGTGGGGGTGGAAAAAGCTCAGTCAGCACTCTGGAATTTGGGGCCTCGAAGCGGTGCTTGTACCGTATGGGTCTAAATATGCGATGGGGGGGAGGAGACAGAACTTTATGATAAGCCTTCTTGATTTCAACTTTTGTGGCACCCGATTCTATTCCGAGGATCTCGTACAGATCTATAGATTCCGCTTCAGTTGAACCGTTCACTAGTATTGTTGGACTATATGTTAGGAGTGTCTCGGACTTAATGCTTGAGGGGGTGATATACTTGTACTTTTGGTGAATAATTAGGAAGGAATTAGGGAGGAAAAAATTATTCGAAAAGGAGAAAACAGCTGCCGAGGTTGTGTGCACGCTGCGGTGTTGGAGATCGCAGTCGGAAGATTGAATAAAGTGAGGGTGGTGGATGGGGTATGGTAAATGATTGTGCTGGAAATTTTTAGCAGTAAGATGTTGCAGCAAGTGTTATCCCAACAAGAGATAGAAAGGACGCGGCTCTCCTAAATGGCATGCGGTTGATGCCTGCCAATGAAATTCACTGCAGTGACCCTGGTGGTAAAAATTCTTGGCACGGAAACTGCAGTCGATTGATAAGATGATCTGATATGATAACTAAACCCTAGAAGCTCGATTTTTGAAAAAGATAATTGTCGGTGCTTCTTTGTTCCCGCATCCATACATTTCATTGATCACATACTCCCCTGACGTGCCAATGGCCTTCATATTTTCTAGGGCAGTATGCAATTCCCCACGCCCCTTGTGGCTTTGTCGGCGATGCGTTTCTGCTTCTTCGAAGTTTTCGTGTTCAGCGATTCATGGATCCTCTGTCATTGCTCCGGCACGCACGAGATTTGCTCCGTCCCCTACCGGTTATTTACATCTGGGTAGCTTAAGAACTGCTCTGTTTAATTATTTGCTTGCTAAGAAGACTGGTGGTCAGTTCTTACTGCGGATTGAGGATACTGACAAGGTTAGTCTGGTTATCTGCGTTACATATGGTTTGGTTCGTTTCAGTGGCTAAGGCTGGGGAAAGAAAAGAACTGTGGAGGGAGCTGAAGAAGGCATTTTTGATACATTAAGGTGGGCTGGATTGCAATGGGATGAAGGTATACGATATCACAATGGATTGATTAAGACTACGTAGACTAATGGGATATAGGGCCACTGGCCGGAGGAGAATTCGGCCCCTATCGGCAGGTTGTCTCCCATTTCGCTACTTCCGAGCTTGCATTGATACCTTGTCTCATAGTCAGAGCGCACGGAACTTCATAGAAAGCATGTTGATATTTTACTCCGTGTAATTCTCTCTGGCTTGCCCGAGTGACTACAGCCCGGGCTAACGTTGTCGTAGGAGGGCCATGCCTATCGATGCTACTGCACTCCCCAGCGGCTGGAGGCCCTAGCTTTGACCCGAAAGCACACTGGGCAATCGACGGATTACGATCGCCGTTGCCTAAATTCTCCGCCTACAACCTCAATCACAGAACCACACGTAGTCCGTCTCAAGGCCCCTGTTCAATATCCACCTTACCATGATCTGGTCTACGGCACCGTAACCTCAGGGGCTCGGAGCCATGACCACTCAATCGGAGCCTTTGAGGATCCGATCCTATTAAAGTCTGATGGTATGCCAACGTATCACCTCGCAAATGTAGTGGACGATCACTTCATGAATATAACGCATGTTGTAAGAGCTACGGAGTGGATGCCATCTACGCCTAAACATGTACATTTATACAATTGCTTTGGTTGGGTGCCACCAAAGTTCGTACATGTGGGGCTGCTACAAGACACACGGGGGAGAAAGTTGAGTAAGAGAACTGGAGATGTATTTGTTTCTGAGTTCCGGGAAAAGGGGTATCTACCAGAGGCTCTTAATAATTTCGTTGCCTTAATGGGTTGGAGCCATGCCGGCGAGAGCGATGTTCTAGATATGCAGAGGCTAGTAGAGCGATTCAGCATCGACGGATTAACAACGGGTAATACCAAGGTTGAATTTGGAAAACTCGACTTTTTACAAAAGCAATATGCTAGGAATCGGGTGATGGAAGGTCCCGGCGGTGAGGAAATCCTGGACACAGTAGAACCCCAAGTGCGCAAGAAATTTGGAGAAAAGTACTCGCCCTATTCACAAAAACTTCAACATTCGCTTTTCGCCAGAGCTAACAGTGCGGTAGCCTAGAAGACGGCACCCCAATAACGAGGGGATACGTACAATCCATCCTTCAAATCAACATCCAAAATTACCTCACCCCCTCAGAATTCACAGAAATATCCTCATATTTCTTTCAAGTGCCCTCACTTGACGGAAAACCCGCCGTAAAATCAATCAGGCAAATAAAGGTCCTCCTCGAAACCACTCCCGTACCTGCCTCCGCAAGGTCCATTTTAGCAGACACAATGTCCCAGCTAGAGCAAGCGGAATGGACAAAAGAGGGGCTGGAATTTGCTGTAGATGGGCGGGATGACAAGACCGCCTCTAATGCCTGGAGAACTAGAATGAAGGTCATCAGGCTAGGACTTTCGGGTGGTGCTAATGGCCCCGCAATCGTTGCAACGATGCTGGCACTGGGGAAGGACAGGTGTGTGGAGCGGTTAAGGAGGGTTATTGCAAAGCTGGACGATGAAGGTGGAGCGGTGGGCTCGAAGAAACCGGAGGTAGATAGTGCCTAAAAACTGCCGCATTTTCTGCTAGAATCAAGTTTCTTGGTAATTGATCATAGAGTATCACTCGCAAAATTGCAATCCACCTGAGAGAACGCTGGGCCCCCGAGCAGGAGCTATTGTCTTTTGCGCTATGATGGTCCTTCGAACAAGGTAACTGATTTGATCGTGTGGTTAAGCCGTTGGCCATTGGTGCTATGCCGGGGACGATTGATGAGTTGTTCAATCCCACAGATTAAGGCCTACCACGGTCCCCTCCAACACAGAGGAGCCACATCTGACAGCGCAGTGTGGTACAGACGCTAGCGCCGACTAACCCAAAGCCAGCGCTCCCCCTATGATATTGTACCGTACCTAGCACTCCCTGAAAACGGTCATGGCCAACTTTCCTGTCAACCACAAGTGAAAAACCGGACTTCTTACCCCGCACTTGCCTCCGCTCTCATATATATTCCCCTCCCCCCCCAACAGGTCCAGCGTCCTCTCCCCATCGTCGCAAACACAAAGCACTTCACTCGCTTCGCCCGCGCGCTTCCCTTCAGACAAACCCAACCCAAAATCCAGGTACCAACCCAACCACCTACCACTAGAATCCGCACCAAGAATTCGTGCCTCGCGGACCCGTATGGCTCGATAGCGCTGTCACGTCAACTGGTCCGCCGAGGCACGAATTGTTGATGCGGGTTCTGATGGCGGTTGGTTGGAGTGGAGTAGTTTTAGGTTGAGTCAATGGAGGAGGAAGAAGAGTAAGAAGAAATAGATTCTAGGTAAGTTTCAGATCCTTATGGAGTTTTATTTAAATTAGGGAGAGGGTATGTGAAGCAAGTGCTGAATTCTGTGGGGAATGTAGAAGACTCGAATGCGAAGACGGGATACTGGGTAGGCATCAGGTGGGAGTGGATGCTTGTTCTGGAGAAGGGGGATTGGAGCCGAGGGACGAACGGGATGCAATGAGGGGTTGATGGGAATACTGGGTGATTTTCGTCTGGGTTTCATTTTTTTTTGTTGCTTTTACTGGCTTCTGTATGGGTGATATATTGGATTGAGTGGGGACGTGCTCGGGATTTACAAATGGTGTTTGAAATTGGAGAGTTGTGCAGCGCGATCTATAGATGGTGGCAGAGAGTAGAAGATGATATGGTATATCAATGCTTTTCTCTGAATTTAAGAGCTGTTTGGGACGCTTTTACCTGATTGAACTTTCTCAGATGATGGTGTTGAAATGTGGGCGATAATTATTAATGTGATGAGCGTTGATGTTGGCCTACGGAGGATTTCCGTCCCTGCTAGAAATGAATATGGGAGCGGGGTTAAGAACAGGGCATTTAGCGGCAGCTCCTTCTGGGTATGTTAGAGAGCGCTTGTGGTGCCGCCTACAGTGCATCGGACTCAAGATGGAGCCAATCATTGGTACTAGACCCGCATGAAGCCGTATATGCCTGCAGTACCTAACGCTAACACACCGGGAGGCATTTTCTTCTTTCTCTCTTGGATCCTTGGATTTATTCCTAAATGTGGGAGAATCCCAGAAAGCGCCCTAAATTATGGCTAGGAAACCCGATCGACAGAAAAAACCTAAAACGCCCCCTTGCTCGGGGCGGGCCGGTACGAGCAGCAGCCTTATCGAAGCTGTCAGTCATGGCTACAGACGGAAAGAATTTACAATCTCAAATTGGATCCTCTCTTATCATAGAGGGAAAAACCTCCAACCTAAAGGGGAGATTCATGATATGCCCAGTAACAAAAGAAGAAAATCTTTTAGCCAGCCTCTCCGTTTTGTTCTTCCATAATTTTGAATTCGCTTCTATGTCGAATAATTCTGGGCCCCCACCTAGCTTCGGACCAACCGGGAGATGCGGTGGTATCATACATGTGAGGCCATTGAACCATACACACGAGTGGGCGTCGTGGAGTGTGACCGGGAAATAATCAGAGCCCATTGTGAGGGGTCTCATTCTATTTATGCACCCAATTGGCGAGCTCCAAAGCCCACCGAGTGATGCTTTGTGCCCACCTTCAAGAACTGGTCTTCTTCCCCACAGACTGTTTTGAAGGGCCGGTAGGCGTTTTTGGTGTCCGGTCTTCAGTCTTCACTCTCCTCGTTAATAAGTGTGGCGCCGGGATTGGCCATATATCCTTTGGCCTATACACAAGCATTGAGTAGACGAACTCTTTATCGGAAACATAGGACGAGCGCGTGGAATATATACTCTGGGGTATCTGCAAAAGCCCAAGTAATATTGTCCTTTATCAGATCTCCCTCCTTGATTGACTTAGCCATGGCATTGATGTACACCCACGGTAATCAATTCTGGGATCGCCTTCGGGGGGGGGAACTTCCCTCTTCGTAGCCCTTTCATAGGGGTAGGTGACGCCGTTCTGCTTGTTCTGCCAAACCGAGAGCCGAGATGAAGCCTAGAGGAGGGAGTAACACAGCATCACTGGCCCGGCGCTTGTCTCTTCAGTGTCATAGCAGAACTGCGATTTGAAGTCTGTTGTTTCGGCTGGTGCTGAGCGGATTCTGCATAGTATGTTATGCAGTGGTTCGATTCGAAGAAGTCTCTCGAGCCCTTCGACAGAGTCTCTTTTTTGAGCACAAATTCCTGAAGCTTGTCTCCTACGATCTCCTTTAGAAACTCCTGATAGTCACCTTTATGCCACTGGTCCGCGAGCCGGAGCGAGCAGATCGTGGGGTGCTTTTCCGCCGTAGCGGTTTCTGTCTCTAGTTCGCACGCACAACCATTCTAATGATAGCCCGGGAGAAATGAACTATCAGCCGTTTGATCGTACGGCTCTGCCTAATTCGCGTTAACAACTAATGCTATCTCCCCCTTCTGGCTCCTCCCTATAAACATTGCTCCTTAGCTTGCGTTATTAAGACGCTATCCCGGGCGGTATACTGCTCAACGAGACTGTCATCCTCTGGACTCTTTCTCCTGTTACTCTATCTCCCCGGTGCATGCACACTAATTTGCAATAGTGGGGGACAGCTCATATATCAGGCAGGTTTATCGTCAGCAGACTTTCCCCAGATTGCGCAATCCTTCGGGGACGGCCCAAGCCTGGTGTGTTAAGTCCGCTAATATCTCATATTTACCTAGGAATCTCTTTCGCCATTCTTGGAGGACCTGTGGGAGGCCTAGTGGGAGAGGGCTGGCATGGATTGGATGTAGGTTCCCAGGAGGGTTTGGCTGAAGGCCTGTAGAAGGATATTCCGCCCGGGCTAATGACCTTGCAAGGAAGCTTCTGGTGTATAAGGGGTTGCTATTGTTTCACCTTGTTGACCTTTGAAGGGATGGAGTTGTATAAAAGGATGCGTATGTTCTGAAGATTTAATGAGAAACGAAATTCCGAAGTGACCAAGTCGGTGTAACTGAAGTTTGAAGAGGATTTAAAAGAGAGTTAGATATCTCTTAGCTATACAATAGTTATCACTGATTCCTCAAATAATGTTTAACATATCGGGCTTGCACTGATACCATATATCTAGGAAGATAGAATGTCCTGCCTACCAACAAAGGTAAACAATATTGTCGGCTCTTGGGGTATTTGGCATAGGAAAGACTTTTAACCCATTCAAGCGAGTAGCATGTGTTGGAAACTATGGTTGAATGTAAACTCGTTTGCCTATTGCCGCGCCACCTTCTCCTCTCATCACAACTTCCTTTTCCGTTCCCGATACTTGTTCCGCTTCTTTCTTTGATAGAACAACGATAGAATACAACAACGATCTCTACTTCTAACAGCATGGCCTAATCCAACACATAGCTACCCATTACGGTACCCAGGCGTGCAAAAATCGACTCCGACAGCTTTAGAATTAATGTTGACACAAGCAGCCACGAGGCGCCACTCGTGACTACTGAGGATGTAAGAGCGCAAGTACGATTTCCAACAAAAGCTAACCAACTACGCCTACCTCACACCGCAAATCAACCCCCTGTTACCAAAAAAACCTCTTTCCCAGACCTGCATATCAGCAACAGAAATGCCGTGCTACGCCGGTATCCTAAGCTATCATAGTCTTATATTATGATACTTGTCGTGTTAGGCTACTCTTTAGCGCTCGTAAAGGCCAGTGGAAAAAGAATCAAGCATCATCGCTAATCACTCGATGCTCTATGCTCTGGCCTGTTATCTAGCCTGACCTGGAAATGAGGCCCGGTTCTTATGTAGTAAATGAGCTAATGGACCTAGACGACGAGAGGAAAAAGAGCTTGAAGAGAGAATTCGCCCATGGGCTTCCTTCTGGTGGAGGCTTCCCTCAAGGGCATGTCTCGATCTATGCTGGTGACTAAGTAGGTTGCTTGGGGGTTGGGATATGTGGGTTATGAAGGAAGATAGGGCGCAATGAGCGAGTTGTAGGATATGAAGGTGAAAAGTTCTTCAAAGAATACTAGAGAAACTATACTGGCGTTTGCGAGGGTAGCGCAATTGAGAGGGTGCTCTTTCAGGAGACCTCGGATATAATGGTAGTGTTACAAATTTTATAGACAAGTTTCCTTCATTCCTTTAGTCACTTCTAACTTACACTCCTGTACGTTGTTCCTCAAACTTCTATAGCATTCTCCGCATTCATGCCCGCTGTTCCCCAACTAGTTCCCTTTCCCAACATGAACTAAGTCATAAGTACAGAATCCCTACTTCAGCATCTTCCCTCATTGGATATCGTTCGATTACAGCCGTGTACCATCCATCCCCTCACTTTCCCTTGATCCTGCATCATTGCTGATGTGTGGTTACATCTTTATGCCCTCGATCATAGTGGTGGCAGCTTGCTGGCCTATGCTTGCCCTTGAATCAATACACATAGGAGCAAGTAGGGAGGCTCGAGGCCCCGAGGGGGGCTTTGCTAGCCGTACTGTACAAGAGTAACAAGCGCAAAAAGCACTGATTCTGGTTTAAACCACTGAGAATCTCTCATTAAACACCTAAGGCCCGGGGTGGGAGACGCCTCCGTTGAAATCTACCAGCAACTCGGGAAGAGACACACTACCCACCCATTGAAATCCCAAAATCGGGCCTCCTGTAGGATAAATATTAGTTCCCGGTTTGACATTTCATGAAATACCTAGCTGGCGCAGTGGTTAATACTCCTGTCGCAATTAGCGGGAGCTCAGGAGTTCGATCCATGCTGACAATCAGTTATTATTGAACGATCCGTCATGTAGGGCAGGGGAATTAAAAAAATCCTGCCCTATGGGGACTGGGAGATTGAAGAACTTGGCCTTCATTAATAGGGCTGTGGGGTTTATCAATCCTGCTACGAGGAGGTAGAATCCGACTCTAGACCTTAAAGGTTGGCGATCGGCGGGTAGCAGAAGCGAATGGGAGGGGGGTTGGCAAAGAAAGAAATATGAAAAAATAAAATAAATAAAAAAATATGTATATAAAAGTAAGAATAGAAACTAAAAATAAAAATTGCTTCTTTTACCTTGGGAGGGCAGCTGTTGCAGCTCTCCCTATTTATTGCCTTGTATATCGTACATAACATTTTTTCTCAGTAAAGCGAGGTAGTGCTAGTAATCTGTATTATAATATTTAGTATAGTTGTGAGATACTATTACTCTTCAGGTCTCAAGGGAAAGGGTTGCTAGGGATGGAGGTACCTGAGAGACCTTCCAGTCCTTGTATCTCTAGATGTAGTCCACTCTAGCATCTCCGAAAAGACTAACTAACCCTATATTTGAACGGTTACGGTATGATAGTATTGATGACTATTTCTCATCAGAATCTCAAAACATAAACATAGAATAAACTTAACATAAACAAAACTATCCAAATTTTAAGCAATTCCGGAGGTGAATTCAAACCAAAACCAAAACCAACAAAAGAAATCTATCAGTACAAACAGTATCATGCTGACGGAACATGGATGCATGTTATTGTAACGGAAATGGAGCATGTCTCATCGAGCTTTTCAAAAACTAGTATCATATAGCATGTCCAACAGCTATATTATTAGAGAATTATTTAAACTCATATCATCTTATCCTAGAGGTCTAGTACACTCTATTTTCCTCAAAACCAAATCTCAACTGAAAACGCTATGAGACTTTTCTAACTAATTACCCAGTGGGGAGTGAGAATCTGTGACGGAGCTCCAGGTAAGTGTCACACATTATGATAAAGGCTTAACTAATGCTGGGCTGGACGTGAGGGTTAGGAAATATACAGATGTTTGCGCCTTTATCGTAGGCTACCTGCAGCTCGTGGCCTTTATACAATAGGGGCTCCGTAAATGCGGCTTCCCCGCTCACCGACTCACCGACTACAAGAGACGGCTAAGCCCCTACGACACTCAATACCTGCACCCACCCCCGAAACACTCACCTCCTCCCTTTCCCCCTGCGCTGTTCTTCCCAGAATCCCTGTTCAACCTCTTCTCAAACCTAGACGTCTCCCTTCATTCTAGAATATCATTCGAACTGTTTACCAATAGATCCGACATCTCCAAACCCAACTTGCACAAAAAGGGGATGGCGATTGGTCCGCCCAAATACAGAACTTCCCTTCCTCTCCCCTGACTACACACCCTAAATCTCGCGAAACGCAGTGTTTTCCAGCAACGCAGAAAATCTGCCGAAATTTGTTTTGATGTGAGGTAGTCTGTCAAACCCACAGGGCCTAAGGTAGTGGTGGGGGAGGAGCAGCCGAGCTCTAGTGTTCCACCTCATATAGACCAGGCCGGAACTACCGTCTGGGATTTATGAGTGCTTGCAATCGCGCTGTTGAATGACTTCTCATTGACGTCTACAGTAGGTTTAGGCTAGCTATTTCCCGATACCCAAGCACTGCAAGAGTTGCTGAAGGTAGCTAGCGTGTTGCCGTTGGCCGTGGAAGCCATGGGAGTGCGGTGGACCGTTATGAAACTATTCTGGTTTACGGAGATGCCTTCCAGATCGGCATTACCCCTGCACTGTACCGCGGGAGTGCGCAAGGGAATTGGGGCATGCGTGAAAACAAAGGGATCTGTACAGAAATTAATGGAGGCTCAAGATGCCTTTATTAGATTTTAGATATACTCCTGTCGTTGTCGTTCCGTAGCTTTCCTACCTAGCGCCCAAGTCCCAAATGAATCTGCTCACTCTAGCGCTATGTCGTTTCCTAGCTATCTCAAGGGAAATTGCAGCCAAAAACCGTGCAAAAAACTATTGCCTCAGTGCCGGTACTTGGGTGGCTGGATTGGAGTTGCATTTTTCTTGGTGAGTTACCATTGGCAAAAAAAAGAGGGAAAGAACCATGTTTCTGATCCTGCGCTTTAAGTACTAGGGGGTATCATACACTAAAAAATCATTAGTTAAATCTAGAAGCCCGCACACGTTATGATTGCTACGTTATTGGTGACTGAGACCTGAAAGTATGCCAACGAGAGGCTGGGGGGTCCCAACTGATGACCATTTGCCCCACGCACCTTCTATCCATATCGGAAAAGGAAAATGTGCAAACGGCTAACTCCCCCTTCTGAGACCATGCACTGAGGCCCTGGCTCTTTTTTTAAAAAGGGTAAAGGTAAAAATAAGAACAAATGAAACCTTCCATGTGGTTCTCTAGCGTTCCCGCTGTCGTCCGAGAAGATCAGCGCCGCCAAGCCAACCCCACAATACGCTTGCAGCTTTTGCCAAGCCAAGCATAACTCCACCTCCACAAGTACGGTACTTGTACCGAGGAAATAATATTCTCCTGGAGTAACTTAGCAATCCCAATACTGGCACCACACACTAGAAGCGTGGCATTCGCCGTTTATCGCTGAACCGCGTACACCCTCGACCAGCCTCCCTTCCACCTCTCTTCGGGGCGGAATAACAGTGCTGTGGGGAATTTTCACGAAAGCTTTGTCTCGGCGGGCGGACACCGTGGCACTTGCAGCGTTGGGAGGGTCTCAATTTAAGGCTTACTGGACCACTGGCCCGGCAAAGGGCTTGGGGAGGTTGAATTCACAAGAGGAAACAATGGGTTCTTTAGAACGGAAACGAAAGTACCGGTTTGAGGCAAAAGATGCAGATGTAGAAGGAGGAGAGGGGGAAGCGGTGACCCATGAGGAAACATCTACAGCACCGACAGCAAGCTTGCGAACCAAAGCTGGTATGCCCCCCCCCTTTGGGACCGGGAGTACCAACCTCTCTCTAATTGAACGGCAGTCAAAATGTATTGCTACCCCCCGAATCCTACCACCACCGCCACCGCAGCCTCCACCGCGCCAAAGCAAATCCCCTACACACCCCGCGACCCTCGTGACGCACTAGCCCCCTACATAATATCACCGTCCGCCCACCCGCCCTCCATAATCTTGAAGCAAACCCCGACATCCGTATTCATCCGGGACGCATTCCCAAAAGCGCTTGTACATGCGCTGCTTCTGCCGCGGGATCCCGAGAAGACGCTGCTGCACCCGTTCGAAGCGTTCAAGGACGAGGGGTTCCTGGCACGGATCCGGACGGACGCGGAGGAGTTAAAGGGGTTGGTGGCGAAGGAACTGAGGAGGAAAATTTGCGGCAGTGGTACCGCCGCAGGCGGGGAAGGGGTGGATTGGGGGGCGGAGGTTAGGGTTGGGGTCCATGCGGGGCCGAGCATGAATCATCTACATGTGCATGTTATTTCGCGTGAGGGGTTCTCGGACAGGGTGAAGAAGAGGGTACATTATAGTGCGCTTCCCCATACCCCTCTCTTGGTACGATTTGGTCGGGAGTTGTACGGCTAATAATTATTGGGAGCAGATTCGTTTAATACGGCGTTTTTTGTGCCTCTTGAGGAATTGCCGCTGCGGGATGATGATCCCAGATGGGAACATCATGAACGGGCGAGATTACTCAAGATGGACTATACGTGTTGGAGGTGTGGGCGTGGGTTTAAGAATTCGTTCGTTGGAATAAAACAACATGTTGCGAATGAATTCGTAGAGTGGAAGAAGGCATTGCTTGAGGCAGGAGGAGGTGGAAATGAGAATGCTGCGGGTAGTTAGTTTTAACGCGCCCTATAGTAGCGATTAACCAAGGCTGTACCACTGTAGACTACTTAATACATCAGAATAGCTCTTGTGCGTTACTCATGGCTTCCTCTTAGGAAAAAAAATTCCCCCATATTATTTCGTAATTAGAACCTCTCGTCCTCATCCCCATCGCCCCTCTGCCCGTCCCCCAAACATGGCATACTTCCAAGATCCCTCACCAAATTCTCTACACCCAGCTGTCTCCACAAATTAGCTCGGGAACGGAGCATCATCCTCCTGTGCACCAGGTCCACTGGCTCCTCATCCGCTTCATCATCCTCGTCCTGCTCTGCCTCCTTCTTCTTTCTCTCCTGAATCCTTTCCCTCGCCTCAGCTTCCAGGCGAAACCGATCATCCAATTCCCGGACCCGATACCACATGGGTTCCCCACCTTCCTCGCCAACATGTAATAATAAGCTATCCGTCGAGAAATCCAGAACTCGGACTTCCATTTGCGCAGATCTTTCCCGCTCTTCGTTATCCTCTGCAGTCGCTAACACTTGGTTTATGGACCGCCAATTTTCGAAGTGCAAGTGTTCCGTAGTATATCCCGTACTCTCATCTACCTCCCCTGCCTTTGCGGCACCCAAACTAGCGATCGTACTATAGTAGGATTCTAATTCTTCCGTTGAAACGGGAGGAGGTGATGAGCCGGCTGGGAGTTTGGAGGGAATGGTGGAGAAGTCGGGGTCCGCCGAAAATCCATAGGGCTCTCCGTAATTTTGCAGGGCCGCGAGGAATTTCGCAGATGCTTTTTGAATATCTTCTCGCATTTCCTCAAGCGAAATTTTGGAATTTTCGATAAGGGGACAGCCGGACCTAGCACCGGGAGGTAGTGGAGCCGCTTTTCGCGCGGGATTCGAGAGTGCATCGTCGGCCGCTTTGAGAACATCTGAAGAGGACATCCTTGAATTCGTGAGCCTCCCGGCATCTCGCCGTTCGAGCCCGCATGTAATAAGAGGGCGCATGAGGTATTTTTTATGCGTAGACTCTGGAAATCTTTTCTCTAAAACTTTCCAGGTTTTCACCACCATTTTTATATCGCCTATAGTGCCATAGGCGTAAATAATGGCTCTCAAGTGATGGTCGTCAAACTCTATTCTCATATCCCCCATCACTCCTAAGACCGCTTCTAACATGTCCCTTCTCCTTAGACCACCGGCAACATTTATGAGCCCCGTCCATTTGGGCGGAGCAAATAGGAAACCCCGGCTCCGTGCCGCCGTTGTGATCCCGTGTATCTGTTGATGGATGAAGTTGTACCCCTCTTGGTATCGTTTTCCTAGGGTTATAAGAGGGCCGTCAGATGCGGATGACATGATGCAGGCTAGTAGCCTCAAAATAAAACTACCATTGACCTTCCCCTTGGCGCCAGTGTGTGCCGTCGCAACGGTAAGCATGGACCGAACATCTCGGTAGTTAATCCATATGCCATGAAGGATAATTCTAATCAGTGCAGGGCCTACTGGCATACCCACTCGACAGCAGATAATGGCTATGATGGCTGCTTCATTTGGGGGACGTTCAAACATCAACAATTCCTCAATAAAGCTCCGGGATTTAGATTGCGGGTAGAGCCTAAGATAAGTGTCATACAGCTCGTACGCCCCTCTCCAATTCCCGTTCAACAATCTCGCCGTTAGAATCCCTTGCGCAAGAACCCGGGATCTCTGATCCGGGTGGTAAAACCGCTTTACAGCTTCCTTATACATTCCTTCCATAATGCTCAACTTTGCACCGCGGTAAGTCAGCGCCTCAATCATGATTCCAAATGTTTGGACGGTACATGATTCCCCGCCGCGGTCCACCAACCAGTTCCAGAACCTCGTCAAGTCCTCCAATGTCCCTGAGATACGAAGCACACCAATCATATACCCGCTCACTAGATAGTGAGAGGGCAATAAGCCGGCCTGAATGTCCCGAATGATGGTATGGGCTACATCAATCAGGTCGCCGCCCACGCCCGAAGCCTTCTGCCGGATCAACGCCGCAATGACCAACTCCCGGGTGACCAGCTGCACATCCTCCAACGTTAACAAGCCCTTATCACGCAAATAACAGTAATCCGGTGTTCCTGCCTGAAATGGCAGTGTATGAGGTGAGTAGTTGGCCCGAATACGCGCTCGAAACTCTGCTAGCCGCGTTGCGTCGGAGATGGTGCAGTCTGGTTTGGTGTTGCGGGCGGTATTTGTGCAAGGACTGTACGGCGTCGTACCTAGTGTACGAGCCTCGCCGGCCTTTGGAATATCTTGGAGCAGCCGCTGCCCGGTGTGGAGCCGGTAGCTGTAGCACAAATTTAACTGTAGAGGCCGAAAGAAACCGCGGCGGCGGCAAATTGGTGCGAGGCAGCTCATTGGTGCGACTGCTGGGTTCCTGTATGAGAGAACAATGGGCTAGAGGACATCGTAGTCCTAAGCGAGGCCAATTGCCTATTTTGCAGGCAGGTGGACTGAGTGACTTGTGTTCTGGCGTTGAAGGGTTGGGTAGGACTTTGTGCGGCGGGGATTGATCGAAGAACTGGTCCGTATATACCAGTATGATATCATAAGGGACTTTTGAAAGTAAAAAAATTTCGAACGATAAAGTTAATCGAGGGTCACGTGATCCATATTCCACAAAAGGCTTGGCACCCTGGCACTATGATATCATACCCGAAGAATAGCCACGTGCCTTGTGGAAGGGGTGCATTGAGAAAGGGCTATATATCATTGACACTGCTAGTCGGGGCAATTGTGTTTTCTCGTCTCGATGCGAGTTGGAGAAGTGCCATATTGTGGGAGTATGCCGTAGTCTCTACAGACCAATCTGTTGCCCAGGAGCCGTTCGTTAATCAGGGTCCGTATATGGGAGTGCGGTGTACGAAGTAGAGGCGCCCCTATGTCGATATGAAAGAAGCTGGTGGAAAGCCATGACCGAAAGTAGTAAGAAAGCCGGGTATAGTGTAAGCTTAGGAGAAGATAACTTCGACGATGTCGATGACAGGGTGTTTAGGTGCGTATGCGGTAGTGATACTCCGAGGTTATCATAAGTTTATATAAACAATCAGGGGGGGGGGGGGCTTAAAAGAGTGCTAGAGAGAATGGCAGTATCAATAATAGAAATAAAGAGACCTCTGAATGCCACGATATGAGAATATGGTGGTGGCATGGGACAAAACCCGTGCTGGGGAGCTGCGCCAAACGTACCACTTAGCTAACCTAATTTAAAGGAAGGAGGGCAGTCTTAACACGAGCTTTAGAAAACTGCGGTAGCTATAGCTGGTGGGTAGAATATGAATATGGAGCAAGCCCTCGCACAGTACTATATATCGCTTTAGAGGTTAGTTTGGTGGGGGCTCATAGAAATTAATCTTGATCCTAATTCGCCACGAAGCTCTTGCTAGAACACGCGATTTTACTGTATGTAGTGTCTGAGACGGATGCGTATGAATATCATACCTGACCTACGGTACCTAAACAGAGTGAAGAGGCATGGGCCCGGTGGCCGTGCCATGGAGCATTGTAAGTACCAGCCGCTGTAAAGCACAATAACGAAATTAGTGGAGACAACTGAATAACTGAAGGTCTCCCCCCTCTTTCTCTCAATACACCGAGGTAATATACTAGTATAATTTCTAGCACTAGTCCCTTAGCGCAGAGATTTATGCAAGTTAGCCAGTGGAAAACTTAGGAAGTTCCTTCTAAACTCCTACGGGAGGTCGTCCAGCTTGTCCTCTGGTCTGCTCATGTGGCCGGATTAAACTCATGTCTCCTTTGATGCATCGCCATCAAAAAAAACGCCACCTCAGCCAGGTTACATGTGCGCTCTTTTGGTGTGCGCCCCTGTTAGGTTTTGGCCCCCAGCGGCATCTGTCGCACTTGCTCCCCCAAGGGGCTCGCAGAAAATCCGTAAGACCTCCCCCATCCTAGTAGCAGTGCATCGCGAAGAGGGATGGGGATTGGGATAAAAGTCCTTACTACCAGAGCCCAAGGGAGATCGGGGCTTGCAGTCACGAATTCTGTACTGTGAAGTGAGCTAGCAGTGGGTTTTCAGCTAGGTCTTAAATGCTCAAATTAACAAAAGATTGTCAACTTTTCATAACTTGAGCCGGGTTGTAGGGGCACGGTATACGTGCAGTATCCCGTACGACCTTCAAAATTTGGCTGTTGTATTCACTTGGGTACTCTGCTCCCGTTTAGTAGCCTCGCGGTGGTATCACTAGCCACGGGTCACTTAAAGTGCAAATAAGACTTACGATCGAAGTACGTACACAAACAGGCACCTTACTCGTAATCTCAAAATAGATGTCACCCTGTTTATTCCCTTATCCTTGCCAAGGCCACTCATCCCCGGATCTCGGTGAACACCTCCCGATAGTTTTTAAGGTTCCATTCACCGGTCTCTCTAATATTGCCCCGCCGGCTCGCCCCTAACTTGAAGTGTTGAGTTCAAGGAATCGCCATATTCCGGATGATCTAGCCTATGTTTTTGCCAAACATGCCCAGTATTCCCACGACCTTGGGACGAGAATACTCTAGGGCCATATAGACCAAGACTTGATCTTCTTTTCCTGTTCTGCACATAATTAACCTACTTATTGAGCATCATGTTACATCACTCGACCTCGCTAGCAGTAGTCAGCACATGTTGCACCCCTTTCCATGCATTTGGGCTAACACGTGAAGCAGACAAGGCTGAGAATTGCTCTTGTATAGCAGATTGTGCATTGTCAGAATGAGTTTCATTACTCAATCACAACCTATAACGCCCGGTGATAAACGACGGCGAAAGAACACACTGCGCACTTGTTCCACCTTACCTTAGGTATACTCCTCTTCTTTCGCCTTGCTGCCTGGATGGTTGTTGAAGCTTCCCGCCACGTGAGTTGGGATAGAAAAATCAGCAAGCCAGACTCCAAGCATCGCAAGACCTATTTGCGATCCACAGCTTTTTTTTTGCTTTTCACCCTATTTTATGGGGTATTATATTAATACACGCGTCAGTTATGCCGTTTTTAAGGCCTGGGGTAAACTAAGGTGCGATATTGGGGTTCCATAACGACAAGGCGTGCAATCACGATGCTTCAATCGACTGCACCGGATTTAGGAACGCCCGCATGTGTAATTTTGGTAGGGGTCTGTGCACTTGTGTAGCGAAGACGGGCTCTCTGTTATCTCAACGTGATGAGGTGCACTGGAGTAACACAAGAAGCAATTGGTTGGTTAGAGTTCTTCAGTCATGAATAACGGTAGGTGTTTTGCTGTTGGGGAATACGTGTTTAGAATTGGGTGGGTGCAAGGAATCGTGCTAGCACCTTACCGGAGGGTAAGCGAGGACACCCAACAGTGACAGTTGAGGTCAGATTGTCAATGTCAGTATTTCTCCGGAGTGTATCGAGGTATCCCAACTTTCTATACTTGTGTTATCTCAGAGCCCGATATGGCACCGGCGCCGTGATATAAAGTCCAGCCTTATGGCTCAGCTGATAAGCGACTAATACCGGTATGAACTTTTAGATACTACCTTTAGACTCGGCGGTGTTAGGCGGTTTCCACCGATATAACGTAATTTAAGTTAAGCGAAAACCGCTAAACCTAAGTAAGTACATACTTGTAAGGGAATGCGTTTAGGAATAATAATGAGGTCGAAGATCTTAATATTCGCGAAAACTCGTTAAATCTGCTATCGTAGATCTCAGCGGGATCGCTGTTTCATGTTAAACCATGATAGGCTTAAAGGGTGGGTCAGCTAAATAACGAATACCAGTTAATGAGATCCAGCAAGCTCAGCCTCCCCGAGTTATACCCCGTCTGATGAGCACTACCATACTCCTTCTCAGGTTTTTTTGCCCCGGATAACCGCCGCTTCTAAGGCTTTCATGATTCCGAGGTGGCTCGCTTGTGGGGGGAAAAGGTGACTGACCCCCACTTCTGCCTTGCGTTATGCCCTTCCCTTGTGTAACTTACTAAACATCTTCTCCGCACAAAAAAGTAAACCTCAGTTACGAGGCACTCGATTATTCCTGAAGAAAAAAAGGAAAAACTACCCTATCTGAATGCTCGCCTTCTGGAGCCGGGAAACTTGGGTTCCTACGGCACCGGTGTCCGTAGGGTACGGCGCCGCTAGACAGTGCGCTCCCGACCATCGCCAACCTAAAAACGCCGAGTCTTAGGTTCGTACTAGACCGCCCGATCAATCGTGGTGATGAAAAAGGGAAAGCCGGAGAAGCGGAGGTGGACACGGATTCTGTTTCATGGGTCTGTGTACTTGGATGAGTTTTTTCGGATGGTGCAAAGTGTATATACATTGTTATATTTGTAGCCCGAGCACGGTTTGATCCTTGGGAATAGCTCTCTTTCTGGGCTGTCAGTCTCTTAAAATGGGTCGTCGTTGCTCTGGTGGGGCCTTTTTGTGCTCGAGTGCAAGTGCCCGGGGAGATATTTCCGTGCGAAATAGGGTAGTTATCCTGCAAAACAATATCTGTCTGATATGGAAACATCTCCCCGGGCACTTGTACTGTGCTTGTTGATTGATAATCTACAATGCTGGTCATACGGGCTCGGGGTCGTAGCAGAAGCACATTGGTAGACGAGGCTTAGCGTAGGTACTGAGAAGGAAGCTCAAACCTTAGTCGGATATTGCCATGAGGTGTCTCAGTCGGGGGGGGGGCGGTTGAACTACTTGTATTGAATGCATCTCAGACCAAAAAAAGCAAAAGAATGCTGAATTCGGTGGTGCTTCTGTGGGCCTTGTGTTAGTGCCCATCGAAATAGTTGAATTGTCTAGAATACAAGCCATCAGGTGGGTTAGGCGGATTATTCGTGCTGGTGCTCATGGAAATAGAGGATGATGCAAAAACCTGATATCATATCCTATGTGTCCACTCTACTCGAGTACCAGTGTACACGCTGACGGAGTTATAAGAAGGAGTGTATTTTCGTTTCTGTTCCGGGGTAAGTTGCTCCGATCATACCCAGTACTATCACGTTAGTTGTTTTACCCCGCTAGCCCCCGAGGACACTCAAAAAGGTTTAGAGGGATCAGTTGTTTACGCTATTGTCCCCTTTTTCGTGGCGAGAGTCTAGACACTCGAGACACTCTCTGGTTCTGGATCAGCACAAGGACGGCATCGTGTTCCTCCAATATCAAGTGCCAGACACCCGGATCATCGGGAATTGGACCTAGCCATTTGATTTGGATGCCCACTGGAGCTCCCTGAGCCGGAGAGAGGAGAACTCCGGAACCACCCTGGCCCAAGAAACTGCTACCGATTTTCTCCAAGGATTTCATCTGAAGGACCCCACCGAACCTAAACTTTTGGAAACCGGTTGGGCGGCCATTGGCCACCGAATAGATAGAGCAAAGAGAAAGAAAAAAAGATAGTTTTCTGATATTTTCGTGGAGTCTTCTCCGAACTGAGAGGCCCCTTGGGAAGATCAGAAGTAAATAGCTCTAGGTACCCCAGGATTTGGATTACCAGGATATCCCCCCTAGGAGGGACCGCATAGGCATAGGAAGCCCAGGTTTAACCTTTCTAGTCAAGCTATCCGATTTTCTTCGCCGTTTCCTGTTTTTGTTTTTTTACTTTTATTTTCAGAAGGTATGGACGATCAAGGAGGAAGTTATGACCAAGAGGTGTGTTACTATTATCCTTAGCAATAGCTGTGTCTCGGGTGGGATCTAAGCTCACGGTATCTTATAGTTCGGCCCGAGCGACTTCCTAGATTTGACGCGTGGCTCTTACTCTCTGCCCTATGAATGTCTGTGTTTCCATTAAACAAATTGTGTTGCATTGTGCTTTAGAATTCCACTAACGTTCTCATAGGGGAATCGGAGCTATATTCGGAGCTATATGTGCTCAAGACACCCCACCACCAACCCCCACCCCCACTCCGACCCCCAGCCCCGGACCTAACTTCATACGTCCCCTTTCCGCCGGTGGGAATTGGTCTAGATTTTCTCACAATGGAAAACGGAGACCCGCTCCCCGGCCGCTGGTCGACCCAAGGCCACCCGACACCGCCACCTCCGGAGGATTTCGGGATCCCTGGAAAACTAGAGGCTCCACCAACGGGACCCGAACCCATGGCTACTAGACAGGATGCCTGGGACTCACCGGGCTCAAATTCCTACCTCGCACCTTCCCCCCAGGGGCTTAGTGACTCCATCTCCTCCGGTGCGGGTTCCCCAGCTATGCCTGGGACCCCAACCAGGGTATCATTGCCAAAAGCAGTGGCGGAAGTACAAGGGGCAAGGTAGGACATACTCTATCCAATTTCTTAGGAGGTGGGGGAGGGGAGGGAGAGTGGTGAGGGCGAGATGATGATAAGCGAGAGTTCTGCGAAGCTTGATGGCTAGAAATCGCTAAAGCTAGGTATGGAGGAGGAATAGCGTCATAAACAACCAAGGGAGGAGGAGGAGAAGGCATTCGGGGGCTCCGGGGTCCGCTTCCACATACTGTTGCCCCTACAAGTGTGGGGGAACGTTCACATCAAATTCCGCCAGAGTTAGGCACCTAAATGAAAGCCATGGTGCAGTGAAGCTCTTTTACTGTCCGGACCTTCGGTGTGCCCGCTCCAAGCGGGGTTTTCCGCGCCTGTTTAACTTACAGGTGCATTTGAGTGGGAAAAAGCACCGGCCGGTAAACCTTCCCAACTATGAAAGCTGAAGGTCAGGAACCACGGCAGGGCACTGACGGACCTCCCAACCAGAGTCTGGACACAGGAATGGGGGGGCGTTGGGGGGAGCGAGGGGAGGGTCAAAGAACATGCTTAAATCGGCGTTGGGCTGAGAAAGTTTTGCTCCTCGGTGCTGTTGGTTCGTATGTGATTAGATTGCGAAGCTAGATACAGGGAGGGTTGGCGTTTCTGCGGTTTCTTTTGCTTATTTTCCTTTGGGTTTCCCTACTCTACTTGTTACCATACATTCTTTAGTCCGATGATGTACCAGTGCGTGGCATCTCCTCAGTGTTCTCGGGTCCCTTCATTTGCGCTTGCGGAGCAGTTGGGCCCGCGCGGATGCCTTGTCCCTCGTTTGCTTCATGTTATTTCCTCTTGGAATTCGGATTTATGGGATTTTTTTTCGGGATTTCATTTCCTAAAGAAACCTGTCGATTTTTGCAGACCTGGGGTTGTTTTCGTTGTACTTAGTTAGCTTTGCTTTGCTTTTTATCCTGATTTACCATGTTTAGTACTTGCTTTTAGTCGTGGAATGAACTTCCCGCTTAGTCACTCTTTGCCTTGTAGGAGCCTGCCAGTGTAGTCGCGATCCTTTGCTGCTTCTTGCCTCCTAAGCTCCCCTCAGTGAGTGGATATGGGGTGAGAGAATGTGGTTCGTGTACCGGCATCGGATATCACTCGACTGGTTGTGGCATTTTGGTTTAGAGCTAGGTTGGCGTGTGAGAGCGCAGCCTGGGGCTGGCCTCATGGGCCCGCAACGCGATAAGGGAAAGAGCAGTGTCACAAGGCGGGCAATGGAAGGCGCGACACTTAAACTATTCCCAATCTTTGAATATTCTAGGGAACTAAAAAGCGACAAATACAGACCGAAGGATGATCAATATATTTGTGTATCTCCTTCTCTTTAGGAGCCTGAGATTCTAGTTTCGTCATACGCCCGGGTCAAATGGTGTGGGCGCACATTAGTTTAAATTCCATCTCATTTTTTGTGTTCAACGGGAATGCCTGCTCACGGAAACAAGTACGGAAGCAGTTGTGGAAATAGTCAAATCGATTCGAAAAAATTAAAAGATTAAAACACAAAGCTCATAAACGCAAGATGCGTATGCAATTTAACACTGAAATCATCAGAGTAAAAAAACCAGCACATAACCATCTCGCAAGGGGTGATCAAACGAACCGATAAACACACTATAATCCACCGGCTGCTGGTGTCCCATGCTTATTTCTCATATGGGCAACTAGATTATCATACCTTTTGATCCCCTTTTTGCCAACATTCTCGCAGCCGGGAACTCGACAGTCGATCCGCGTGGCAAGGTGTATCGCCTCATAGTGTCGGTTGAGCGCATGTTTCGTCCTGAACGGGGTTAACCGGGTACAAGCGGGTGCGTTACAAGTGTAGGAGCGACGGGAGCAAGTATGTGGACCGCTTCTCCGAGTTAGTCAATGTGAAGAATAAAGGTACGAGTATTGTGGAAGAGGTGAGAACCTGTTTCCAGCACATTTGGATGATCGACAAAATACTTTGTCCATGGGAGGTGTCAAGGCGGCAGGAATATTAACAGGGTTGTAGGCAAAGGTAACATTGGGAGGTCCACCGGCTTGACCCCAACAGACCTAGTGACTGAGTGGTGGGCCAAGAACGGAGTAGAAGCCATCGTCATCGAGATAAAGAGGAAGTGGCCCAAGCTCTGCAGGAAGAGGGTGTGCAACCCCGCTAGCATTAGTCGAAACCAGCTGGAGGGTGGTGGGCGCGAGAGCGAACCTAAGGCGCAACGCATTTCCTGTAAGGTTAGTGGAAAAAAAAAAAAAACTTACGCAGAATCCATTTTGGAAATGCGAAGTGTAGGGTGGCCGAGAAATTAGGAATGCTAGAGTAGAAGGTGGAGAACTCGCTTGTATTTAAAGACCAATTGCGCCCCCACACCGTCCTGGAGTGCCCAAGTAACTGTTCAACAGATCTGTAGAGCTTCCTCAAGGCCAATCATATGAGGCAAAAATGCGCCTGTGGCAGGGGTCTGCCTGGGGCTTTGCGCTCTTAGTCTTCCAATTGTTTCGGCATTCTAACGCCACATCCCCCTCGCACTGCATTTAGTGCTCAGCAGGGCGGCCCCACCTGGGCTGTATTTCTTTTCCTTCGCCCTGTTGTCCAAGCTACTGCTGTACCTAGGGTGTGCTCACAAGTGAGTCGGAATAAAGAGGTGGAGGGAGAGGAGGGGAGATTATGGCAGGAGGATGAAGGATGAAGAAATGAGGGGCTGTTTGTTGAGACTGAGGGCGGAAGGAGGAGGGGGGTGGTTACAAGAAAGAAGTCTTGGCTGATCTGGAGCGAGGGAGCCTGGCTGCGAATTCCACTCACTCGGGCCACCCGAGGGATATTTGGTGATTTGTAATCTGCGATGCTCGTCATATCGGTATCAGGGCTGAAAGTTGTAGTAAAAGCACACTGGTCGAAGAGGTTCAACCTAGGCGGTGAGAAGGAAGCTCAAACCACAGATCGAATACCTGTATTGCTGTAAGGCGCTTCAGTCCGGGGCAGCGGGGCCGGCTGATACTCCTAAGAAAAGAGAGGGTTGAAATGGAAATGTATTTTCTTATTTCATGAAGGAATTAAGGTATCATAGCTAACCGGGCTCATAGCCTGTCAAGAATTGGACGTTTTGTTGCGCAGCGGAAGATTGTTGATTAAGTTCTCTAGTTAGCTAAGCGAAACATCAACGGTATAAGTATACCCTATCGTGATGACACAACCCATGATGTGAAATACACACTTCCCCATAGGCTCCCTCATACGCAATAGTGAGTAAGGCTCAAGCAAATCTCTCGTACCTCCGCCCCGAGGACTATTTCTCAACAAATATAAATGATCACCGGCGAGTGATTTTCTATGATGCTGAGGGTGTAAGAGAGTGCCTATCTGGATCCCATCATGTGAGAAGGCACACAACGAGATTCCTATCTCTCAACGTAAACAAGCGCGGGGTGGCACAGTCAAAATATGAAAGTAACAACACGAAAGGGAGTTGAAAAGAGGAGGTCGGGGAACCCAAGCCCTCCAAATTCCTCCGCACATGTCTGACATGGGATACTGGCTCCTGTACTTTATCTACAAGGAGTCTGTGGGATCTTGTAGGGCGGCGATCCTTACCAAATATACCGACCTCCTAGTTTGCAAGATCGCGCCGTCGTAGTCCCGTTTGACCTTCATGGTGGTCTCATGGCGGGGAAGTCAGGACCGCGTTGTCTTTGGGAACACTACTTTTCGAAGAGAGGAGGGTGGCTCATGTCATCTTTTTTGCATCCTGGCTTTGGAGCGGTTTAGCTCATGCGAATTGTTAGCAATGTCCGCAGTGGTATGGGGCCTTGGCGGCCCCACGGGGAGACTGCCAAGCAGGCTGGACCTGAAGGGACTATGATTTACGCTCCCTCTGGTATGATACAACAACTCTCTACCACCACGAGTTCGGGCAAGGACCAGCGACCCCACAAGAAGAAATATTATTCCGCAGCCCTAACTCTAAGACTGCAGGTGGCGGCAGCTGCTACAGATTTTCTTCTAAGGAGGGCCTGGACGGATCTGCGCAGGGTTATGGGGGGCTGTGGGGTCTATAAATTTTAACAAATTAGAAGTGATGGCGGGAGGGGACTGCGGGAGCTACTACTGGTTTAGTTACGGAGATCATGATTCACATGTGATCGTGGAGTGCTTGGAATTTCTTAGGTTTGCCCTGTTTTTAAATGGGATACCCGCCAGTGAGCTACTTGACGTAGAAACAAGAGTTATGCACCTTCCTTTATGATGAGATCTATATTAAGCTGGAAATTTGTTTACTGGCAACGATCTCTTGAAAAGCTACAGAACGAAAGATACTTATACTTACCAACCGGAGCAGACAGGCCTTAGAGCCTGTTTAGCTGCAACGGTTCCGTTCCGTTCTCCAATACAGATGGCCCTTTTCCTTCCGTTTCAAAACGGAGAGAAGGTCATTTTCGCAGCGGAAACGGTCGCCCAACGGAACGGAACCGTACCGTTGTAGCCAAACAGGCTCTTAGTTACCCTCCTAGGTTAGGACAAGCCTCGGAGACGCCGACGCAGACCTCCCTGACAGGCTTCTTAGGCTAGCCCCCCCTATGCTTCGTGGGCAGCCCTGTGGACCCCCACATTGCAAGACATTACATCAACCTATAGCGGGACCTGTCACCTTCCCGGCCCTTCTGCGAAATCCCTAGGCAAAATGCTCGCTAGGGCCGGACGGGCTGTCCCGGTGGAAACACTCAATTCATTGAGTGTTCATTTGGGTAATATGGCTCAAATATACGTACCCGAAGATACCCCTCCCTCCCCAGAGGTACGCAACCCCAGAGGATATTGCGTATCATATCACAGCCGTTGCTGAGTACTGGGTGAGCTAACCCTACAGTATATGGGGGCCTATAAAATCACTCACCAAGGAGCCCATAGGTAGATACCCTCCTATGCCCAACCCCCGTTACCCAGTCTACTTACCCGGCGGCCCGCAACTTCAGCCAGAAAACCATTTTCCTCCCCTGCCAATCAGCTTCAAGGCACCTGAAGAGCACAAGTATCCAACAAGCGACACAATGAGGCCCTGGAATGTATCATACTGGCACAACCTCGGAGCCAAAAGTGGTATGATTACCACCCCCTGTTCCCGTATCCTTCTCATTCACTCCGCTCCAGAGGTAGGTGCTCTGATTAGTGGTTTCAAATTCTTCAGGGCTGCTGTTATCCGTCGCTCAACTACATCTTATTCCTCCTGGGTTGGGGCTGGTGTGGGCTAGTGCAACCCTCGCTTTAGGTTGGCCTTTCCCGAGAAAGTAGGGTTGAGACGAATATTTCCTTCAAGGAATGAGAATCGTGTAAAACACCGAAGGGTCGTCCGAGGTGGGGCAGAACCAGCATTGCACTAAGGGATCGCCCGCTAACTCGGAGGCGTGTATGCCTCATTTGCGAAATATCACTACCCGTAATTTCCTGGCGTTTGTAAAAACGACTGCTATTGCATATGGGCGAAAGATTGCCCGGAGCCTCAAGATTTTGCCCATATGCAATAGCAGTCGTTTTTACAAACTTCAGGAAATTATGAGTATGCTCTAAGATGGAGGATAACCGGTATCATTAGTGCCTCATATGGATTCCTCGACTCGAGTAACGTTATCCTCTACCCCGCTCATATAGAGAGGTGTTGGGAGCAGGCGCTAGTGCAATAAGGCAAGCTCACAGATGCAAGGTCTGTCGGTCCTGCACCTCGGGGACCAAGTTACTGTTGATCTTCAAAAGCTTGTATTCTCGGGGGCGAGCCCTAGCGTGATTGTGGCATATCGCACAGGAACATATAGAACATCGGAACTTATTCCGTTCCCTTGCCCGTCTTTATTGGCGAAATGCCACGAGTGATAGATTGTGACGGCCACAGTCCTCCGGTGTGTAACAGCACACTGCAGCCTACGGTAAAAAAAAATCGTAAAAAAAAATCGTAAAAAAGCTGACAGGAGATTCTGGGTTTCTGATTGGAGGGTTTGGTAGCGTCAGCCAATTGATTTCCGTGTTTCTAACCCCCGCCTTTTCCGGATCTTTTCAACCGTAGGCTATTGTATCACACCCCCTGCCATCCTTGCATCAGAGCTTTAATAAATTTCCGAGAGCGGAACATGTTACACAACAGCCTAATTACGGTCAAATGCAGCTGGGCAATGCACAAGATGCTCAAAGCATCATATCCAACGAATATAAGGTTACAGTTAATAGATGCGGATTAGGGCTACAGGTACCGTACACCCTATTGGCTAGGGCCTTGGAAGCGAGAATCCTTTGCATCACGCGGCGGCGTGGCTTAAGAAGGGGGGGTTAAAGGTGGGGCTTGAGTTCTAGATGTGTTACACTCCCCCCGTGTCGGTTCTCGCGAGTCTGAACAAATAGATCTGCTTGGTAAATATAGGTCGGTGCCGTATTTCCGCCCGAGAACTGTACCTATACACTGTTAGACCCGCTTTCACGTAGAAAAGTACTGTAGGGAATCAAAAATCTTATAATTTACGCTAATGGCGGCTAATCTGGGAGACAATGTGAAAGAGATATCGGTTCCTTAATACTATCTCAGTCCTTCAATTCTAATACAATTCTGTTATGGTTGCAGGTTACGTATTAATCTTATGTACCTTATCGACCCACAGTTGGCTCCACAGCGATGGATCCCGGATGAAAGTTCAAGTTATGGTACTTTTCCTATCTTTCGAGTACCTGGCCTACAGCCCTTGAATCCTCAGAATTATCCTGGCACACTTAACTGTAGTGAGGTAACCCATAGCCTTAGGGGGCCCTATTAATACTATTTCCACAGGACGATAAAGGCGAATATCCGAGTCCTTGGTAAAAAGACCTCCTCTAACGCCAAATCTTACAGGTGACTAGGCAATCGGCAAGCCGCAGAAACGCGACACATGGTACCCCCCTGTCCATATGCTTCAACGAGTAAGATTGCGCCATGGGAACCACAAATACTGCTCCAGTTCCGAGTCAAACATTGAAAGGGGGGTACGGAATAATCGGGTCGCGCGGGCGGTTTTTATGCACTCTTGTGTCCCTTCGTGAATTTATGCGGAGCGATCGGCACCCCACATACCGTATTCTCATTTAAATATGAGAGGTATTTTGCCCAGATTGCTCATTTCACCGTCCGTCCTGCCCCTTCCAAACCCGACACCCTTAAGAAATTATTGTGATTCCAGAAACGACTTCGGTTTTCCGGTCCTAATTTTCTCTAGCGCTGAGTAGCTTAAAGACTGGGCAGCTGTTGTTAGGGGGTTTGGCTACCCCGTAGCATCTGCAACTTGGGGATTATCTTAACCGCTTTCGTAAAGAATCTCTTATATCACAACGCGACATTAGAACATCAAAGGTGAGGGGCGATCAAATCCCTGAACACTTGTTTGAGGTTTTTAAGCTAGTGAACCCCAAAAAACAAAATCTAAATTGCGACAAACTGTTCCCGGAACAGCGATACCCGGGGGGAGGGCAGAATTTGCCTAATCAATTCTATGAACCTTTGGTTCCTTGCTCGTCTACAATATATAGAAAGGTTTTTCCTAGCTGAAGCCTTGCACAGAACATGATATCCGGATCTAGAGCCCGGAGCGAGAGGTACCGAGCCATGATCCTATTCCTATGAATGGGTTGGGGGATTTGAGTTAACTAAGAATTTCCTACGAGAAGTGAATTTAATACGATGCCTATCCCCCGGGGCTCAGGGGGCCAGATCTGTTTGGATGAGATATTGTACTACCCAACTTCTTCGAGCATTACCCACCTGCAATAGGATACCGGAACCGCTCAGTGGTACTCAGTTCCTACAAAATGTAACCTCTATGTCACTCGCTGCAAAGAGTGCTGCGGGGAAAAAGGCTGTCGATAGAGCTAAAATCCGGACGAACAGTCATGGTGATGGTGCGAGTATCCTGTAGGAAGCCCGCCGGTATTTGAGTCTGGATGTGCGCAGATAATTTGCCATACAAATTTCCGATCCCTGTGCTTGGGTACAGTACTTCATGCTGAATACTTGTGCGCAAGCAGGTTCCTATGCCGCCACAAGAAAAGAACATGAGCTGCGGTGCCACATGTACCGGCGGACACTCCGCTCGGCCGTATAGTAGAGCATTACACCCATCCTACTTATCATCGGTACTTTATTTACATAGCATCAGTGGTGCTGCGATGAGTTCCCGCTGTTTCCTTCTTCCTATTCCAGGCTGAGGACATGTGAGCCTTTCTGCAGTACCCGAGCAGCCAATACTGAAGACTCCAGTATAATACTATGCACCGCTCTATAATTAATCCCTCGGCGCAGGCCGAATCTAAATTACCTTTCCAAGCAGGAAGCAAGTAAAGTCACTTAGCGAAGCTAGGAGATTTAATTGGTCGAGTTCTCAGTGCCATTCCCACCCATACTTGAGCAGAGGGCGTGACCTGTCGTTCCGTCGGTGCTGATTGCAGACGCGGTCGGTTGTTATCCTCGTCACGATTGCCTTTCGCCCGGCCAGGATAAAGTACCAAGATGTGCACTTGAGCGATAACGGTTTAAGCCTCAAGTGCTGTGCAAGGCTCAATGTTTCCAGAGCTTCTCTACAGCTTCTGCGAAAGCTGAGACTCGGCGGTCGGGGGCGCTATTGGTGGCTGGGGATCAGGGTGGTGGAAGCCCCGGGATCGCATGGGGCTTCAGTCCCACCTTTTGCTTGCAGGAAGGACAGGTGGGGGCGTGAGCGATGAGGTATGGTAAAATAGACCTCTGAACTTGCTGTAGTTCACAGTACCTGTGCTCGAATACTCGAGTATGAGTAGTCTTTCGCGCGAGCGGAAGGCAGGTTCGTATCGCTAGAATAAATTTGGATTGAGCAACCAGAATTATGATTTCCCTTGCCGCTGCGGGAGTATGGCGCGCCAACCCGACTTTGTTTTGAGAAGTATTTGTCGTGTCATTTTTTGTATCTGATAGGGACCAGTACAACAGATAGGCGATGTCATGCAGCCAACCACGCTGTGCGAGGATGTCAGGTAGCCTCATATGTCTCAGCTTATGGTACTGTACTTCAACCACCGTCACCTTTGTCTCTACGAGGTCTTAAAGAGTGCCTTTGAAACAAGTTTCTTTCTTCACTCTGAACGTTAGCTAGATAGCTAGCCACAGCGCTCGAGTAGGCAGAGTGCTAGTGCGGTAGGTAAGGGCTACTCGAAACTGGGACAAGGAATTCCTTTTGTTTTTGCCCCCTTCCGTTCAACATTTCCTTGTTTATCCTACCTCCCCACAACACGACATGTAGCCCAAGAGTTAGGATAAAAAGTGAACAATTTGACCGGGTTTGGGATCCCGATTCGGATTCTTGGATTTCTTGTTGGGTATTTTCTCTCCCCGACCTATGATAGATCCCCACATCTCCTGCACCTCGTGGTCTTGCCCTTGGATCTACACTTTTATAGCCACGCCGAGCGAAAGTACGGCTAGATGCGAAGTGATTTATAGCGACTCGTAAATCAAATATTTATCATTCTCCAACTGCTTCAGTGTCAGCACTTTGTAATTGAGAATCGTGGGAAAGCGCAGAGCCGGTTGGAGCCACAAGAGAGCTGGAGAAAGAGGAGGGAGAGAAGCAAACAGTGTGAGCCAAGGGAACCTATCATACGCAGCAGCGGTAGAGGGAAGAGTGGGTGTGGTAGCGAAATCCCCCCTCGAAGCACTCCTATGCACCGTGCCTCCAAACTCTTGCACCTGCCAGTCTGCCAACCTACCTGTTAACCCCCTCGTGGCTGGCTATCCCTTCCCCTCTCGCATCACCAAAGATCTGTGAACCTATCGACCACCCACTTTCACCGCAGCGCTGTGAAAAACCTCACCATTCTGCATCCACGGAACGTAACCCCCCAGCCCTCACCTTCCTTTCATTTGTACCCCTACTTCACTTGGCTTTTCTCCACCATTCGTTTCTCCCTTCGCCTAAGCATCTAGAGTGCTCACGAGCAAGGACCTATCCGCCCCCAATCACTCGCTTTACCGGAACACTCTCGCTTTGTTTCTTCCAAACCCTTCAAACATATACCTGGGGGGGGGGGGGGCCGGGCCCCCGCCGCCCGCGCCGCGCGGGC